>ERZ1046740.113-NODE-113-length-67273-cov-6.315079_pt1 | contig 67273 bp, 74 predicted proteins | sample MGYA00383093_ERZ1046740 | MGnify/ENA primary metagenome ERZ1046740 (study PRJEB29581, sample SAMEA5548363) | metagenome | biome: marine; feature: coastal; material: water | depth 25 m | study: Short-term variability in the microbial, nano- and picoplankton... | reverse complement strand
GTACCGAATCTGAATCGGTGGCTAAGGAATTGCGCCAGTTTATTGAAACAGCCAACGCCCCAATTTTTGGTATCGATAGCAAAGGTCTGGTAAACGAATGGAATCAAACCGCCGAAAAAATTACCGGCTTCAAAAAAGACGAAGTGTTAGGCGAAGACTTGGTTGAAACTTACATAACAGAAGATTACCGCAAAGCAGTAAAAGAAGTACTCGACAATGCCCTAAAAGGAAAAGAAACGGCCAACTACGAATTCCCGCTCTTTACCAAAGACGGAAAACGGGTAATGGTATTGCTCAATTCATCTACACGTAGAAATGCCGAAGGACAAATAGTTGGTGTACTGGGTGTGGGACAGGATATTTCAATTCTGAATGAATATAAAGAGAACCTAGAGTCTAAAGTAAAATACCGTACGCTAGAATTGGAAGAATCATTAGAACGTGAAAAAGAATTAGGGAAGTTAAAAACAAGTTTTGTTTCAATGGCATCGCACGAATTCAGAACGCCACTCACCTCAATAAATGCCACCTCCGATATTATTCTGAGATACTTCGATAAGTTGAGCAGAGAAGATATTAACAAGCGATTAGAAAAGATCAAAGGAGAAGTATCTGACATGACCATTATGCTGGAAGATATATTAATTATAGGAAAATCTGAATCGCAGAAATTAGACTATAACCCAAGTCATATGGACATTGTAGGAACCATTAAAAATATCATATCCGAATATCAACTCAGTGAATCAGCTTCTAGAAATATCATATATAACATCCCCTCTTCTGAAATTATAATCCAAGCAGATAAAAAATGGATCAAACACATTATCATTAACCTTTTTAGCAATGCCATTAAATATTCAGATAATTCCAAACAGATTGATATTGCGATAGAAAAAGACGAAACAGCTTTACGTTTTTCTTTTAAAGATTATGGTATAGGTATTTCAGAAGAAGATATAAAGCGACTATTTGAACCCTTTCACCGAGGCAAAAATGTTGGCAATATTTCGGGTACAGGATTAGGTCTATCTATTTTGCAAAAAGCGATTGAACTACATAAGGGAAGAATCGAAGTTAATAGTGAAATTGGGAAGGGTTCTATCTTTACAGTATTCTTACCTAATAACTAATTGTTAAATAATAATATTTAAAATAAAATAATTGAATCATGAATGAACCAAAAATTTTAGTAATAGAAGACACAAAAAGCATACGTGAAGAAATTAGAGATATTTTAGTTTATTATCCTCAAGGCTTATGATGGAAAAGAATCGGCTGGAAAGGCATCATAAAACCATATTTAGATGCATAACGAAAAGATGAGGTATTATTTTACAAGTGTACCTCTTGGTGTCCCTTTTAGAGCAAATAAAAAGGCTTACATCTCTGTAAACCTTTATTATCATTAGTGACCTCGACTGGATTCAAACCAGTAACCTCTTGAGCCGTAATCAAGTGCGCTATTCAGTTGCGCCACGAGGCCATTTTTCGTGGGTGCAAATATACATTTTTTATTAAAACTCTACCAAATCTTATTTCAATTTAATGAAATTTTAAATTATCCCTGAGTGTCAAGAAATAAGAACCATTAAGCAACTTATGTTACAAGACATGACAAAAAGATACACTAATTTTATGATTATTTATTAAAAATATAATGGTTCATGAACAATCTCATAATACTTGTACTCTTTTCCGTTTTAACTTTGAGTTGTAATAATTCTAAAAACAAAGAATATTCTGCTTTAAAAAAGCCAACAAAGACCAAGAAACATCCAGGAAAAAAATTAATGGAAATCAATTGCTATGTATGTCATAGCCCTTCTGAAAGGCATGATAATAGAATTGCACCACCAATGATAGCTATAAAAAAGCATTATATAAATGATGACACTTCTAAAGAACAATTTATTAAAACAATTCAAACTTGGATAAAAAACCCAAAAAAAGACGATGCAAAAATGTATGGTGCCGTAAGACGTTTTGGAGTCATGCCAAAAACACCTTTCCCCGAGGCGACTATTCAGCAAATTGCAGACTATATGTTTGATAATAATATTGAGCAACCAGAATGGTTTGAAGATCACTTTAACGAAGAAAAAGGTAAACGCAAAGGACAAGGAAAGGGAAATGGCAGAGGAATGGAACATGTAAGAACAAATGACATCCCCAAGTAAAGTTAATTTTAGTTTAAAACTAATTATAAAAAAAGCAGCGCTTTTAAAATGCGCTGCTTTTTAATTCACACTAACTATCTCTTAAAATTTATATTGTAAAAACGCTGAAAAATTTCTACCAGGCTCAGTAATTGGAGTTCTTCCAAAATCTGTTTGATTTGTAAACGAGAAGTTTAAATGGTTATTATAAGATTTATCTAAAACATTGACCACAGCTATTCCCAATGTGGTATTCTTAATAGGTTTTAATCCCATTTTAGAGTAATTGTTGGAGTGATGGTTTTATTAAGTGTTGTCCTAACCTTTTTATATTAATCAAAACTGGATGTGGTTTACGGTGTTTATTGGTATAAACTTAATTCTATCACGATTTATAAAATAATATTAATAAAACTGGCTGTAAAGTAAGAAGGAGGTAGTTATTCCACTTTCTAATTAAATAATTTAGTTTAAAAATATTTTAAAATTCCCACAATAAATTAATTCAATTTTAAATTGTTATTTTTGGGTATGAATAATGACCTTTTACAGCAAAAATTTGCCCATAGTTTAGATGAAGATTTAATTACTGAGATTTCTAAAAACGGAATTTTAAAAAAATTCAAAAAAGATGATATTATAATTGATATTAATCAGTCATTAAATTTTATTCCGCTTTTACTAACAGGTGATATTAAAATCATTAGAGAGGACAAAGATGGTAACGAGTTACTCATGTATTTTTTAGAAGCAGGAGAAACATGCACTATGTCGCTCAGTTGTTGTTTGGGTACAACAAAAAGTAAAATTAGAGCAGTTGCCGAAAAAGATTCTAGTCTTGTCATGATTCCTTTAGAAAACATGCAAAAATGGTTTCATAACAACGCTAGTTGGCGAAATTTTATACTACAAAGTTATCAAATACGTTTTGATGAAATGCTTGAAGCCATTGACAATCTTGCATTCATGAAAATGGATGAACGCTTGTACAAATATTTAAAAAACATGGCAATGGTTGATGAATCTAAAACTATATCAATCAAACATCAAGATATTGCCGAAGATCTAAATACATCGCGCGTTGTAGTATCCAGGCTTTTAAAAAAGCTTGAAAATGAAAACAAAATAGAACTGGGTAGAAATAAAATCGTGATTATTTAAATTATTTGGGTGCTACCCAAGGGTTAGGCTTTTTGTTATATCTTTTTAAAGTGTCATTGCGAGGACGAAGGACAAGGAAATATGTAAAATTTTAGTTCTACAATTAGTTTATTACTTCGCTGGTTTTAAAAAGGTTAAAAATATCAACAGTTATGCGAACAGCATCAATTCCTAGCGCAATTAGCAGTAATCATTACAAAATCTGATTAAAATCCTAAAAATAATTCTTATAAATCTAACCGATTAAATATTATTAAGTTACGTTTATTACTCAAAAAAGCAAACTTCAATGTAAATTTGCGCTAAATTATCAGGTATGCATTATCTATTAAACCCTTGGCCTTGGTATGTTTCAGGTCCACTTATTGCCTTAGTTATGGCACTCCTACTCTATTTTGGTAAAACATTCGGAATGTCCTCAAACCTCAGAACCATGTGCTCTATTGCCGGAGCAGGCAAATTTATAGATTTTTTTAAGTTCAATTGGAAAGACCAAATCTGGAATTTAACAGTTGTTCTAGGTTCTCTCATCGGCGGTTATATAGCCGTTAAATTTCTATCAAATGATAGTGTTACAAATTTAAACCCAACAACAGTTACCGAACTTCAAATTATGGGTTTCAAAAATCCAGGAATAACTTTAGTTCCAAACGAAATATTTGCTTTAGATGCTTTGGCTTCGCCAAAAGCACTTATGCTATTGGTGGTTGGAGGCTTACTAGTAGGTTTTGGTACACGCTACGCTGGTGGCTGTACCTCTGGTCATGCCATTTTAGGCTTAAGTAGTTTACAAAAACCATCATTAATTGCCGTTATAGGCTTTTTTATTGGTGGATTAATTATGGCTAATTTCATTTTCCCTCTAATTTTTTAAGCTTATGAAATTTGTAAAATTTTTATTAATAGGTATATTTTTCGGTATTGTTTTAGTGAAATCTGAAGCAGTTTCATGGTTCCGAATTTATGAAATGTTTAGATTTCAATCCTTTCACATGTATGGTATTCTTGGGACAGCAATAGCGTCAGGAATTCTCTTTTTACAGATTTCTAAAAAAGGTTACATAAAAAGCATAAAAGGCGCAAATATCTTTGTTCCTAAAAAAGAAAAAGGGCTAATCAGATACATTATTGGCGGAATAATTTTCGGCTTTGGATGGGCACTTATTGGTACTTGCCCGGGACCTATATATATTCTTTTAGGAGCTGGTGTCTGGAGTATGCTCATTGTAATTGCTGCGGCTATTTTAGGTACTTTTATTTACGGTATTCTAAAAGACAAACTTCCACACTAAATGGATACTACCCAAATTTTAGGATATATAGGCGCACTCATTGTAGGTCTAGTTTTAGGCCTTATAGGTGGAGGTGGCTCCATACTTACTGTACCGCTTTTGGTCTATCTTTTGGGGTATAATCCAGTTGTCGCAACAGCTTACTCTCTTTTTGTTGTAGGCACATCGTCTATGGTAGGTACCTACCAAAAACATAAAAAAGGTTTAGTTGATTTTAAAACAGGATTAGCCTTCTCATTTCCTTCATTTGTTGCAGTATATTTATCAAGAAGATATTTAGTCCCGGGTATTCCTGAAACCATATTTTCAATTGGCGACTACGAGATTTCTAAAGGTATGGGTATCATGATATTCTTTGCTATCATCATGCTTTTAGCCTCTATTTCAATGATTAGAAAAGGAAAAGATGAAGAGGTAGTTTCAAAAAACCAACCCTACTACAAAACCTTTGTCCAAGGGTTAATAATTGGTACTATTACTGGTATAATTGGTGCTGGTGGTGGATTTTTATATGTTCCTGCCTTGGTGCTTTGGGCAAATATCCCAATGAAAAAAGCGGTAGGAACCTCATTGATTATTGTTACTATAAACTCATTAATTGGTTTTATGGGCGATGTACAAACATTAGATATCGAATGGGGATTCCTCTTAATATTTACTCTAATTTCGATTTTAGGAATCATATTAGGCGTGTTTTTATCAAAGTTTGTAAGTGGTCCCAAATTAAAAAAGAGCTTTGGTTTATTTGTCTTAATTATGGCTATTTACATCATTTTCAAAGAATTAAAATAATATTAAATATGATATTAGTTACATTCCAAATAGATATGGTTTCGTAATTTTGCATCAATACAAAAGTTAATTATGAAAATAGAACAAATATATACAGGTTGCTTAGCTCAAGGTGCGTATTACATAGAATCAGATGGTGAAGTAGCTATTATTGATCCTTTACGTGAAACACAGCAATATGTTGATAAAGCGAGCAATGAAAACGCAAAAATCAAATATATTTTTGAAACACATTTTCATGCTGACTTTGTTTCTGGTCATATTGATTTAGCTAAAAAAACAGGCGCAAAAATTATTTTTGGCCCTGGAGCAGAAACCAATTATGAGATTCATTCTGCAAAAGATAATGAGGAATTCAAACTAGGAAATATTATTATAAAAGTGTTGCATACTCCTGGACATACTTTAGAATCCTCAACTTTTCTTTTAATTGACGAAAACGGTAAGGAGCATGCCATATTTTCTGGGGACACTTTGTTTTTAGGTGATGTTGGCAGACCCGATTTAGCCATAAAATCTGATTTAACAAAAGAAGATTTAGCCGGTATGCTTTATGATTCATTACGCAATAAAATTATACCATTACCGGACGATGTTATTGTATACCCAGCTCATGGAGCAGGTTCGGCATGCGGTAAAAATTTAAGTAAAGAAACTGTTGGTGTTTTAGGTGAACAGAAAAATACAAATTATGCTTTAAAATCAGACATGACAAAGGAAGAGTTTGTGAAAGAAGTTTTGGATGGTATTGCACCCCCGCCTCAGTACTTTGCAAAAAACGCAATGATGAACAAATCTGGTTATGACGCTTTTGATACTGTTTTAAAAAAAGGGAACAACCCTTTATCTCCTGAAGAATTTGAAACTTTAGCTAACCTTGAAGACGCCCTAGTTCTTGATGTTCGTCATGAAAAAGAGTTTATTAAGGCGCATATTCCTAATTCAATTTTTATAGGTATACACGGCGGTTTTGCACCGTGGGTTGGGGCTTTAATTACCGATTTAAAACAACCCATTTTGTTGGTTACGCCAGAAGGAAGGGAAAAAGAAACTGTCACTCGTTTATCACGTGTGGGTTACGACAATACTTTAGGTTATTTAAAAGATGGTATGGCCTCATGGATAAGCGCTGGAAAAGATATTGAAACTATAGATTCTATTTCTTCAGATGAGTTTTCCAATCACTTTAATAATGAAACTATTAATGTATTAGATGTTAGAAAGGATGGCGAATATAAATCTGAGTATCTTGAAGGTAATAATATTCAACATTTTGCATTAGATTATATAAATGAAAACATGCATAACATTGATAAAAATAACACGTATTATGTGCATTGTGCGGGAGGTTATCGTTCGGTTATCGCTGTATCAATTTTAAAAGCTCGAGGATTTAATCATTTAATTGATGTTGCAGGAGGTTTTGCTGCTATTAAACAAAGTGATTTACCAACCACAAATTTTGTGTGCCCTTCAACACTTAAAGAATAATTTAAATTATAAGCTATGACAAAAATATGGGAACTTTAGATAAAGGCATTAGATTCGTAATTGCCATAGCACTAGTGTATTATTTTAATATTATTACTGCCACACGAGCCTATATACTAATAGCCGTAGCTATTATTTTTCTACTAACTAGTTTTATTAATTTTGTCCTTTATACACCCTTTTTGGAATTAATACTTGTAAAGTAAAAAAATGAAAACAACAATAGAAATACAAAACTTGAAATGTGAGGGTTGTGCCAATACCATAACAAAAAGACTATCGGAAATTAATGATCTTTCTAAATTAACAGTAAATAATGATAACCATTCGGTATCATTTAATTATGAACATGAAAATACGCTCATAAAAGCAAAAGAGCTCTTAAATAATATTGGTTATCCTGTTGTAGGAGATAAAAACGGGCTAACAAGAAAAGCTAAATCTTTTGTAAGTTGTGCTGTTGGAAGAATAAATAATTAAATAATTTCTGCACTTAAACCTGCTTTGAGAAGCACAGAACAGCGTGGTTTTAAATCGTCATACAAACCCGTTTTCACTGTACACTTACCCTTGTAATGCACAATTAAAGAACATTGCTCTGCCTGTTCTGCAGTATGATCACAAGCATGAATTAGTGTTTCAATAACGTGATCAAAAGTATTTACCTCATCGTTATATAAAACAATCTCATTTTGAGTTTTTACTTCCTCTTTAATTAATACTTCATCTGATGTTTTTTCTTTAGTACTCATCATTTCAATCTTTTTTTGGGGAGAATTCTTCTACTAATTTAAAAATTTTAATGACACCCAATTGTTTCGTTCCAATTTTTCTTCAAATTTTAACAAATGTTTTTCACACTCTGCTTGAATCATTGGAATATCTTCCTTGTAAAATCCGCTTAAAAATAATAGTCCGTCTTTATTCAAACAAGATATGTACGTAGCCATATCCTGCATTAAAATATTACGATTTATATTAGCGATGATTATATCGTATTTATTTTTTAAAACCGAAGCATCTCCTTCAATAACTTTGATATGTTTACGGTTATTGCGTTCTACGTTTTCTAGACTATTTAAATAACACCAATTATCATAATCAATGGCATCAATAGGCTTAGCGCCTTTCATTTCAGCAAGTATTGCCAAAACACCTGTTCCGCAACCCATATCTAAAACCGATTTATTTTTGAAATCGTTTTTTAAGATATGTTGAATCATCATGTGTGTGGTTTCATGATGCCCTGTACCAAAACTCATTTTTGGCTCTATGACAATATCGTATTGTGTATCAAACTTATCATGAAATGGTGCTCGAACTGCACAAACATTATCCACTACAATGGGATTGAAATTCTTTTCCCATTCGGCATTCCAGTTTATTTGCTCTATATCTTCAAAAGTATACGTGATTTCAAATTCATCAGAATTCAATATTTCAATATCCTCAAGAATATTTTCGTTCCATCCTTCTTTTTGAATATAAGCTGTGGCGCCCTCCTGGGTTTCTACAAAACTTTCGAAACCTGCATAACCTAGCTCCGCAATTAAAATTTCTACTGCTGGTTGAAGCGGTTTAACTTTAAAGTAGTAACCGATATAGATTGTATTGGACATAGCCTTGGGTTATTATATTTACTGATGAGCCCGCGTTAGCGATTGCAATGAAAAGCCCGCAACTATGCCGATTTTTATCGGGATAGTGAGGACTTGTAAAGTAAAGCGCGACCCCGATTTTTCTTCGGGGTAACGCCAAAATTATTTTTAGTTATTTAAAACGCAGTAACTATTGCTAAGAAATCTTCAGCATTAAGTGCTGCACCTCCAATTAAACCGCCATCTACATCTGGCTTAGAGAAAATTTCTTGCGCGTTACCTGGTTTACAACTACCACCATAAAGAATAGAAACCTCATTAGCAACTTCATCTCCATACTTGTTGGCTACTGTTTTTCTAATGAATGCGTGCATATCTTGTGCTTGTTCTGGACTAGCAGTTTCGCCTGTACCTATAGCCCAAACCGGTTCATAAGCTAAAACAATGTTATCAAAAGCTTTTGCTTCCAAATGAAATAAAGCATTTTTAATCTGCGATTCTACTACGTGCTCTTGTTTTCCAGATTTTCTATCTTCTAAAACTTCACCAAAGCAGAATATAACATCCATTTTATTTTCTAAAGCTGCATCTACTTTTTTTGCTAATAGAGCGTCATCCTCACCAAAATATTCTCTACGCTCTGAATGTCCTAAAATAACCGTTTTAACCCCTATAGACTTCAACATTTTTGGAGATATTTCTCCTGTAAACGCTCCACTCTCAGCAAAATGCATATTCTGAGCAGCTACTTTAACTTTTGATTTTTTAGTTGCTTTAGCAACACGTTCTAGGTTTACAAACGTTGGAGCTATTATAACCTTAGTTCCTTTTACTTTGTTTTTCTTAACTAATTTCGCAACTTGATTTGCCAGCTTTTTAGATGCTGCTAAATCATTGTTCATTTTCCAGTTTCCTGCTACGATGTTTTTTCTCATGGTTTATTTACCCTTTTTGAATTAAGGGATTTTATTAATTATTTATAAATTTTGTTTTAAGTTTTCATCATCAGCTTTTACAGCTTTGAATAATTTAATATTTCCTTTAGCATCAACAACCATATATCTTGGTATCCAGTCTAAATCTACAAACTCCCCAAAAGAACCTTTCCACCCTGATTTCATGAAATAATGCTCTCCTTGAACATTGTACTTTTTAATACCTCGTTTCCATGCATCTTCATTCTTATCCAATGATAAAAACAGATAAGCCGCATCAGGAAATTCTTTTTGTAATGCTTTTAATTTTGGCATACCTTTTATACAATCCCCACACCATGACGCCCAAATATCAATAACTAAAGCCGCTTCAGAATGTGATTTTAATATATCTCTAAAAGCTATTGAATCGCCTTCTAAACTAATAAATTCATCGTTTAGAGCCCCTTCTGAAAATTGTGTTGGTGTTTGTGAATTGCAACTAAATATTGTTATGGATAGTATTAAAATATAGAATATTTTCTTCATGTTTTAGTTTCTTTCAAGGTATTTATACCGTTATAAGTATTTATTCTAATTTTACTTTAGGGTCTAACCATACATAAATTAGGTCCACAAAAATATTGATAATTATAAACATTACCGCGATAATTAACACCGAACCCATAATTACTGGTAAATCTAAGGTGTTTAGGGCGTTTACGATTTCTTTACCCAAGCCATTCCATCCAAAAATATACTCTACAAAAACAGCTCCTGCTAGCATAGATGCAAACCAACCAGAAATAGCTGTAACTACGGGATTTAGTGCGTTTTTAACAGCATGTCGTTTTATGATTTGAAATTCGCTTAAACCTTTAGCTCGCGCAGTTCGAATATAATCTTGGTTGAATACCTCCAACAAAGAGTTACGCATTAATTGAATGACTACAGCCAACGGACGGATACCCAAAACTACCGCTGGAAGTATTAAGTTTTTCCATTTAATATGAAAGGCTTCTCCAAAATCATCAAGTTCATATAGACTCCCTGTCATTTCTAAATTGGTGAAATCATGTAACAAATAGCCAAAGAACCATGCGAATAAAATAGCGCTAAAAAATGATGGGATACTCATTCCGAGCGTGCTAAAAATTTGAATGGTTTTATCCAGCCATTTATCTTTATATAATGCTGAAATAATCCCCAAAAAAATACCTAAAATTATAGCAATAATAATTGCCGAAACTGCTAAAACAAATGTATTTGGCAAGGTTTCAGCCAACACTTCACTAACTCTTTTACCTTGTTTAGCAAAAGATTCTCTTAAATAAGGTTTCTTTATAACTGTTGTCGTACTGCCTAATGAAAATAATTTTGTGGCACCATACTTTCCCTCTCTTAAAAACGTATAGTCTTCTGAATTGTTTGAGTGAAATGAGATCGGTGATAAATCGTTTAAGTAATATAAATACTGCGTGCTGATGGGTTTATCGAATCCGTATTTCTTCTTAACAATAGCTAACTGTTCGCTATCATCATTTTGCCCCATCATCATTTGAGCAGGGTCTCCAGGTAGTACACTAAATAAAAAGAAGATAACTGTAACTACTCCAATTAATGTAAGTAATGCGTAAAATATTTTATTTAGTAGATAATTTATCAGGTGCCTTGAATTAATTATTCATCTTTAAGTTTAACCTCTATTATTCCTGTGTAAAAGGTATTGTTTTGAGTATTTAGTGTTTTAAGTTGAATAGAATCCTTAATAACGTTTACACTTTCAATTCTTTCTGAATCTATAGCTTCAACACCTTCTTTTGTTGAAGGTTCATCGTTTACAAAATAAGCAATAGTGTCTATAACTTTTTTTGGTTCAGGCTTTCTTTCAACTTTAGGCAGTTCTAAATCATCCATATCATTCCAATGGACTTTTTGTTTCACAAGCCCCTTATCTAACTCTAAAATCCCTGGATTAGAACGCACCACGGTTTTAAGCGCTTTTTCATCACATAAATACCAATCGAAATCAATATTATAAGCGTCGTTAATACGCTGTTTTGCTTCTTCTCCTGATGCTGTTAAACCTATTATTTGATAATTATTTTTTCTAGCATAATCTTGTAAAGCCTTTAGCTTTAAAGCTCCAGCACGTTCTATGCTTTCTAAATTATAAGATACCACGACAACTAGATTTTTTTGTTCTAAAAAATGTGTAGTTAAATCCTCATCTGCACTTTCGATTGAAAAGTCAACTACCGGAGGCGTATAACCTTCTTGAATTACTTTAGTATCAACACTTACAAAATCACCATCAACTGACGGATATGATCCATTAGTTTTAATAACCTTTTCTTCTCCATTAACATTAAACTTCCAACTATATTCCTGAATAGGTTTTGGTGCATCTTCTGGAACAATCATGCCTTCATGAATATTTTTACCAATGGCGTAAGCTCTAAAATCTATGGATGGTAAATGCATTAACACATGATACCCAAACCATAAACTAATAATAAAACTTAGTAATGCTAAAACTGTTATTGAAAGTTTTCCAAATACGGGTTGAATATGTTTTACACCTATAAAAAGTATAAGAATCAGTACTAAAAGCACAACATCTTTCCAAAACGTTTCCCAAGGCTTCAACTTAATAAAATCGCCAAAACAGCCGCAATCTTTTACCTTTTCAAAATAGGCTGCATAAAACGTTAAAAACGTGAAGAATACAATCATTGAAAGTAAACTCCAAACCGTAAATTTAGGTTTATATCCAATGAGTAAAAAGACGCCTAAAACAACTTCAAAAACCACTACTAAAACTGAAATCATTAAAGCATAAGGCTCTAGGAATGGTATATTCAATACATCTGGACTAAAATATTCTTGGAGTTTATAAGAAAATCCTAATGGGTCGTTTAGCTTTATAAATCCAGAAAAAATGAACAATACGCCAACTAATATTCTCGATATGCTTACTAATGCCTTCATGATTTATCTTCGTTTAAATGAATCATAGCAAATATAGCATAGTTAATCATGTCTTGATAATTAGCATCAATCCCTTCACTTACAATTGTTTTGCCCTTATTATCTTCTATTTGTTTAACCCGTAATAACTTCTGCAAAATTAAATCAGTCAAACTACTCACTCTCATATCTCGCCATGCTTCACCATAATCATGGTTTTTATCTTCCATCAACCGTTTAGTAACAGATACTTTTTCTTCATATAATTTTGTAGCTTCCACGGCAGACATATCAGGTTGCTCTACAACGCCCTTTTCTAACTGAATTAACGCCATAATACAGTAATTAATTATACCAATAAATTCACTTACTTCTCCTTCATCAACCTTTCTAACATCATTTTGCTGAAGACTTCTAATACGTTGCGCTTTAATAAATATTTGATCCGTTAGTGATGGTAACCTAAGGATTCTCCATGCACTTCCGTAATCACCCATTTTCTTAATAAATAAACTTTTGCAGGTATCGACTACTGCATCGTATTGTTTTGAAGTATCTTGCATAAATAAATTCAATTTTGCGTAAATTTCGCATAAATAATTAAAACCTTCAAGGTTTATGGTTTAAAGTTTTAAACTATGTACCAACACTTTACAAAACTGTATAAATGACTATTAATTGCAAAGGCAAACTCATTGATTTAGCGTCACCAAAAGTGATGGGTATTTTAAACATTACCCCCGATTCATTTTATGATGGAGGTGCTCATAAAAACGAAGTCGAAGTTTTAAATCATGTTGAGCGTATGCTTAGCGAAGGTGCAACGTTTATTGATGTTGGCGCATATAGTTCTCGCCCTAATGCAGACCATGTTAGTGAAATTGATGAATTGAAACGCATACTCCCTATTGTTAAGTTGATTTTAAAAGAATTTCCTGAAACATTACTATCCATAGATACGTTTAGAAGTGAAATCGCAAAACAATGTATTGAAGCTGGGGCCTGTATGATTAATGATATTTCTGCTGGAAAGTTAGACGAACATATGTTACAAACAATTGCTGATTTACATGTGCCCTATATTATGATGCATATGCGAGGTACACCTCAAAACATGCAGCAACAAACCGAATATGATAATTTATTAAAAGATATATTGTTTTATTTTTCTGAAAGAATAGCCGCCGCAAAAGCCGCAGGTATTATTGATATCATGGTTGATCCTGGATTTGGTTTCGCAAAAACTTTAGAGCAAAATTTTGAATTATTAAATAAACTAGAGTTATTCAAAATCATTGAAAAACCTCTGCTTGTTGGAATATCTAGAAAGTCAATGATTTATAAAACTTTAGAAACCTCCGCTAAAGAAGCCTTAAACGGAACTTCCGTTTTGAATACTATAGCATTGCAAAAAGGCGCATCCATTTTAAGAGTTCATGATGTTAAGGAAGCTACGGAATGTATTACTTTAGTTAAGTCGTTAAGTCGTTAAGTCGTTAAGTCGTTAAGAAAGAATGAAATATTTTATATTATTAATTACTGTGTTTTTTGTTTTTTCCTGCGGAAACAAAAAAATACTTCATTTACCAGAAATAAATTATTGTGAAATTTCAAAAATTCAAGATGTTTCTCATGCCTATTTATTCTATGATGAAATTCAAAAAGACAGTGTGGAACTCAATAGAAAAAACCTCATCAGCACTACTAATTGGTTGATTAATGTCGATAAACGCTTAACGCTTAAACAAGCTATTCCTCATTTAAAATTTCTTCAAGAGAAAAAGAAAAACTCTAGTCATAAAAATAAAGAAGCCAAAAACTATTTTACTTGTAATGATACAAGCAGACAGAATTTAGGGTTTATTGAGTTTACGGATGTCGTTTATTTTAATGATGCAAATGGTTATGATAAAGAACTTAATAGCGATGATACGTCTATGTTAGTTTTTCACTTAAATGACATAAGAATTATTACTTCAGATAATAAAGTATTTCAAGCGGATAAATCTTCTTTAATAAAAACTATTAATGATTTATTTATTTTAAATAAAGGCTTAATTTACTTAGAATTTAAAGACAGCTTAACTTTTCAAGAATACATCAGCATAAAATCTATTATAGAGAAATTAGATTCAGAAAACATTACTATATCAAACAACGAATTTATTTATTAACCATATTTTATTAAATTTACCAAAACCCGCCACCATTGGATATTTTTAAAGACCTTTTAAAATTTACCGCTGTAGATATTATAGATGTTATTTTAGTAGCACTACTCCTCTACTATGCTTACCGATTAATTAAAGGTACGGTTGCCATCAATATTTTCATTGGAATTATCATCATTTATGGTGCATGGCGGTTAACCGATTTCCTGAATATGGAACTGCTAACTGGTATTTTTGGTGGTTTTATGAAAGTGGGTATTATTGCCCTAATTGTTGTTTTTCAACCAGAAATTAGGAAATTTTTATTGATGGTTGGTTCCACAAATTTTGGAAGGCGACGCAAGTTTTTACAGCAAATTAATTTTTTGAAAACAGAGACAAATGACGAAACTGATGTTGACGCAGTGATATCTGCTTGCAACAAGATGTCGATGTCTAAAACTGGAGCGCTTATTGTTTTTGAGCGTAATAATAATTTAGATTTCTTATCGCAATCTGGTGATGAAATGAATATAAAAGTGACTCAACCTATTATAGAAAGCATATTTTTCAAGAATAGTCCGTTGCACGATGGTGCTATTGTTGTTAGCAATAATATTGTAAAAGCAACACGAGTTATCCTACCGGTTAATAACGAAAAAAACATCCCTAAACGTTTTGGCTTACGCCATAGAGCTGCTATTGGAGTTACCGAAAAAACAGATGCCTTAGCCCTTGCAGTAAGCGAGGAAACGGGGCATATTTCATATTTTAAAGATGGAGAATTTGTTGTTTTTGAAGACACAAATGAACTTAATAAGATGATTAAAAAAGACTTGGCTTAATGTATTGTTTTTAGCACTCTTCCTCATATTATATATAGGAATCTTAATAGTTGCCGTTTTATTCCTTTAAGGAAGTCTAAATTTAAAATATTTTGTACCTAAATAATTTTAGACTAAGCCACTTCCTCCTTCATAAATTGCACCTCATATAAATTCCTATAGTACCCGTTTTCTTTTTTGAGTAGCTGCTTATGAGTGCCTTGTTCTACAATTTTACCAGCATCCATAACAATAATTTTGTCCGCCTTCTTAATCGTGGCTAAACGGTGTGCAATAACTATAGAGGTTCTACCTTTAGTGATTTTATCGGTAGCATTTTGAATGAGTTGCTCTGAATACGAATCTACTGAAGATGTAGCTTCATCTAAAACTAAAATACTTGGATTCGTTACATAAGCTCTTAAAAACGAAATGAGTTGACGCTGACCAGAAGACAACATCACGCCACGCTCTTTAACATTATAATGGTAACCATTAGGCAACGTCATTATAAAATCATGAATCCCGATATCTTTAGCCGCCTGAAACACATGTTCTTCAGTAATCTCTGGATGATTTAGCTTAATATTATTTAAAATAGTATCTGCAAATAAAAACACGTCTTGTAATACCACAGCGATTTGAGTTCTTAACGATGATAAAGTCACATCTTTAATATCAATACCATCCACAGCTATAACACCATCACCGATTTCATAAAAACGATTTAGTAAATTAATAATAGTCGATTTACCAGCTCCTGTAGCTCCAACAATGGCGACGGTTTCTCCAGCTTTCACATCAAAAGAAATACCTTTTAAAACTTCTTCATCTTCAACATAACTAAAATAAACGTTATCAAATTTTATATCCCCTTTAAACGAATCAACGACATGAGTTCCTAAATCATCAATCTGAGACGTGGTATCAATCACCTTAAACACTCTAGTTGCTGCCACCATTCCCATTTGAAGCGTATTAAACTTATCTGCTATTTGGCGCAGTGGTCTAAACAACATAGGTACAAACATGATAAAAGCAATTAAATCGCCTTGCGATACTGTACTGTTTTCTAAAACCACATTCAATCCGCCATACCAAGCTACCAAACCAATGGTTATTGATGACGATAAATCGGCTAAAGGAAAAAAGATCGAGTTATACCAAACGGTTTTAATCCATCCTTTTTTGTGGCGTTCATTTATTGCTTTAAAATTCTTTAATTCCAAATCTTCACGCGTAAACAACTGTAATATCTTCATGCCTGTTAACCGCTCTTGAACAAAGGAGTTCAAATTAGAAACTTCTGTTCGCACTTCCTCAAATGCCTTTTTCATATACTTTTGAAAAATTCGAGTTGCATAAAGTAACACCGGCAACATTATAAAGACTCAACTTGAAATTAAGATACACCATAACTCCAAAAACCACAGCCATAGCCAATAAGTCTTTAAAAATCATAAAAAGACCTTGCCCAAAAATATCAGCAATACGTTCCATATCCGTTACAGCCCGAGTGATAAGTAACCCAACCGAAGAATTGTCATAATATTTCATTTTAAAACGAAGCAAATGGTCGAACAACTTCACACGCACATCCATCACTAAATTTTGTCCCAACCAAGCGGCATAGTAAATAAATAATAATTGAAAAACGGTTTGTAGCACTAAAACCGCAAGCATGAGTAATATATAAAACAAAAAATCTTTTTCAACTCTATTTGTAATGCTATCATCAATAGCATATTTAGTTATATATGGTGTCGCAGCACTAAAAATAGCCAACAAAACCACCAGTAAAATCAATCCAAAGAAAATCGCTTTATAAGGCTTTATGTATTCAAAAAGTCGCTTAAAAAGTTTAAAATCAAAAATACTTTCTTTCGTTTTACTCATCTATAGTATTATATCTTTTGGATATTCAATATTAGTTAAATACAAGCCTTGTGCAGGAACAGAAAATCCGGCTTCACTCCTATTTTTAGATTGGATAATGGTATGCAACCCATCAATATCCATTTTACCCAATCCAATGTTTATCATGGTACCAACAATGGCTCTCACCATATTTCGTAAAAACCGATTCGCTGTTATAACAAAATGAAGCTCATCATTTTTAACAATCCATTTTGCTTGCATAACATCACAATTATACGTTTTTACATCGGTATGCGTCTTTGAAAAGCATTGAAAATCTTTATACTCAAATAAAATTTTCGAAGCTTCATTCATTTTATCAACATCCAAAGCATGCTTTACATATAGGCTGTTATCAAACGTAAATACATTTTTATTAACGCTAACGCGGTACAAATACGTTCTACTTAAGGCATAAAAACGCGCATGTATTTCAGGTTTTACTTCAAAAATAGCCGCAATAGCGATATCGTTTGGTAAAAAAGAATTTAGCTTAAAAATTAAATCGGGCGCTTTAAAAATAATAGCCGTATCAAAATGTGCAAACATTTGTGAGGCATGCACCCCGGCGTCGGTGCGTCCCGCGCCCATTATAGAAACCCGTTCGTTAAGCAAGGTCGATAAGGCCTTCTCAACAACTTCTTGAACAGTAATGCCATTCGGTTGATTTTGCCAACCATGATACTCCTTACCATTATAAGAAAGTTCTATAAAATACCTCAATGCGTTCTATTTATTTCGTGAAAGCACAAAGATAGATAGAATTGCGCTTCCCATAAAGCCCCTAATCTTAATTATATATTAAAAAATGTGTTATTACCGGCGGGATTTTCTTTCCGCACACGCGCTAGTCCTATTAAAGACATACTCTTTTGTGATTTTTGTTGGCGTTGTGTTAATTGTATATGTAACTTCCTAATATAGCTATCCTAATATTCCAGTAAAAATAAAAACATAATACAATCCAGTTAATATAAAAACGACACCTGCAACCATTCGTATTATTTTTTCAATTTTAGTAATCCTGTTATAGAATATACCAACTTTTCCTGCTGTAAACGCCAGTAAGTAGGTGAAAAGAATTACGGGCAATCCTGTGCCAAATGCAAATACAATAGGCAAATAAAGGCCATCTGCTGATGCCATTGTCATAGGGATCAACATTCCAAAAAACAATGCACCACTATATGGGCAAAAGGCCAAAGCGAAAACTACTCCTATCATGAAAGAACCTAGAAGTCCTTTGTCCTTAAATTTTTTAGATAGTTTTTCTTGAAAATTCGATTTTCCCAAAAAATTGAGCTTTATAATATTTAGCATTATCAACCCAATTAAAATTAATAAAGGACCTAAATATTTCTCTCCATTCTGATTGAAAAATCGAGCAATATGGAATTTACTTGCACCAAAATATAATATCAAGCCAATTGAAGTATAACTAAAAGCTCTTCCTAAAGAATAAAGTAATCCGCTTAAAAACACTTTCCGCTTACTCGAAATATTTTTAGAAATAAAAGCGGTTGCAGTGATATTAGTCGCCAAAGGACACGGACTAATTGCGGTCATTAGTCCGAGTATAAATGCCGACACTATTGGGATATTGTAATTCTCTAAAAGCGATTGTAAAAAATCCATTTAGAGCGTTTTTAATTCCGTGTCTATTTTAGATTTTAGTTCTTTAGAAAAGACTTTTTGATCATTACCATTTATAAAGGCAAAATTAGTTAAATTTAGTTGAGTTTCCTTCCCATTTTTTATCACGTTTAGTATTAAAGCTGTTCCCGATGCCTCGAATTTTTCTGCAATTTTTTCGTTTTCCTTTTTATCTACATTGATAACCTGAAATGTGATTTTAGCATCTTTCAGTTCCTTTGCAAAATATGTATTCAACGTGTATTTCGTATTTGCTTCAATCGCATTACACGTCATACATCTGTGCGTTGAATGAAAATCAAGAACTTCTATTTTTGAAATGGATTTATCTAAAGAAGTTGTATTGGTTTTATTTTGACCATTACAAGAGGTAAGTAGTAAACTAAATGCTAAAACAGTAAAAAATTTGATTGTTTTCATTTTAATAGATTTATGAATTATAATATGAGGTTAAATAAATATCCTGATAGGATTATACAAAGAACAACGACACCAAAAAAGATGGCAATGAGTTTAAGTGTCATTATTTTTTTTAATAGCATTGCTTGTGGTAATGACAAACCAACAACGCCCATCATAAAGGCGATTGCTGTTCCTAATGGAATCCCTTTGACTACTAGTACTTGAACCACTGGAAGTATGCCTGAAGCATTAGAGTACATAGGCACAGCCAAAATAGTCGCAATAGGAACAGCAAAAAGGTTGTCTTTATCCATGTATTTTTCAAAAAATCCTTCTGGAATATAGCCGTGTATGAGTCCACCAATTGCGATGCCGACTATAACATAAGGAATAATGCCTTTAAGGATTTTTACGACTTCTGTCCAAATAATTGGTACGCGCTGTTTAATAGTTTGTTTTTCTGCATGAAACAGGTCTTGATCTCTTTGAGCATTTACTAATACTTCTTTAATCCAAGGTGTTAGATAGCGTTCCAATTTAAGATTATGAAGTATAACACCCGATATTGTTCCCAATATTATACCACTAACTACATAGATTATTGTTGTTTTTAAACCAAACAAGCCTATAAAAAGCCCAATTGCTACTTCATTTACCAAAGGCGAAGTAATTAAAAAAGAAAAGGTTACCCCTAATGGAATTCCACCTCTTACAAAACCTATAAATAAAGGCACTGATGAACAAGAGCAAAAGGGTGTTACCACACCAAAAAGACTTGCCATAAGGTATTCTAGTCCGAATAATTTATGTCTTGATAGATAATTTTTAACCTTGTCTATAGGAAAGTAACTATTGACGATTCCCATAAAAAAGATGACGACAAAAAGTAATATTAGAATCTTTGTGGTGTCATAAATAAAGAAATTTAAGGCTTCGGCTACATGTTGTCCTTCGTTTAAATTAAAGACATTATAAACCAACCAATCTACTATATTTTGTATCCAATCAAACATTTTCTATGGTCCTAATAGTCCCTGAAATAGAACAAGACAATTTTACAGTATTATAAATCGTACCAAACTTTTCAATATTCTTGTTAAGTAAGTCTGAATTAAGCTTTTTATCGTGGGTATAAATTGTCAAATCGTAAACAATATTATCCATCCTTGGCGGATTTTCAAGACGTGTCGCATTCACTTCAAGTGTGGCTTTTGTATAGGTAAATTTCATCATACCCGAAAAACGTTCAACATTTTTAAGAATACAGGCAGCAAAAGAACTCAAGAATAATTCCGCAGGATTGGGCAAGGTTTCGGCAGTTTTTGAAGTCGTACCAAAATCTAGATTTGATTGTTTTATATGAACAACGGCATCGTTATTTGAAATAGACGAAGCCTTGATTTGATAATCCATAGTCGGTATGTATTAGATTAAAAGAGCCAAGACTTCATCTTTTGAAGGCATTCTCCCTTTTATCGTAATTAGATCATCTATTACCAAAGCTGGTGTGATCATGATATTAAACTTCATAATTTCCATTATATCCTCAACTTTTTCAATAGTAGCATCAACATCATTTTCTGAAACCACATCTTTGACAACACCAGTCATGGATTGACATTTTGGACATCCTGTTCCTAAAATTTTAATTACTTTGGTCATAATATTTATATTTGTTTACTGCCAATAGCAGATATGTCTATTAAAAATATCAATGAGAAAATTGTCAAAATAATGTTTTTCCAGTTTTCTTGATTGATAACATACTTTATTTTTGGCAGTTGTAATTCTTCTTTAATAAAACCTGCCTTTTTTTATTCTTTTAAATGGTGTGAAACCGTTGATTGAGAAATCGCCAATACACCTACCAAATCTCTGATGAAACAATACGATTGATTTTCAAGGTTTACTAAAATGGAAACACCAGAAGGATGCCCTAAAGCTTTTTCAAAATTTGCCAATACTTTAATATCTTCCTTATATGCTTTAGGCTCTAAACTTCTTCTAATATTTCTTATTGTAAATTTACGATAGGTTCTTAGGTTGAAAAGTGACTTTTATCACTTTATAAAGATTTTTTATAGGTAGGAAGAAACAGTTCTTTTATTTATTTGTGTTGATGTTTTCGTTAGGTTTTCAGATTTTGGGCAATGCCACATGATATAAGCCCGTTTTAATAACTTATATGAGACATCGAAAAATGTGCGTTGATTTTACTAGCTAATCAAGAAATATTCTTAGTCATCAGTTCGTAACATTTAAAACAATTATCTATAACTTTACCAACATCATTCCAGTTATATAATCCATGACAAAAATATTACTCCTCTCAGATACGCATAGTTATATTGACGACGACATTTTAAAATACGTAAAACAAGCTGATGAAGTTTGGCACGCAGGAGATATTGGCGATTTAAAGGTTACTGATGCCATAAAAGGACTAAAACCTTTACGCGGTGTTTATGGTAATATTGATGATGATAAAGTACGTTTAGAATTCCCAGAGCATAACCGGTTTATTTGTGAAGATGTTGATGTTTGGATTACACACATTGGCGGTTACCCACAAAAATATAATAGTAGAGTTTATGAAGGCATTAAGCAAAACCCTCCAAGACTTTTTATTTGTGGGCATTCGCACATTTTAAAGGTGATGCCTGATAAAAAACTCAACTTAATATACATGAATCCTGGCGCTGTTGGCAAGCATGGTTTTCATAAAGTAAGAACCATGATTCGGTTTAGCATTGACGGAAAAAAAATTGATAATTTAGAGGTTATTGAGTTTCCTGTAAGGCATCCAAAAACCAATTCCTAACAGTCTCTTTTCAAAATAAACAGCAACACTATCTAACACAGAAACGTTACTTAGTAGTCAGGTGCGTTAGGGATTGAAGCGGCATCCTTTTTTAAAACTAACTAACACAAAATTAGCTTTCAAGTAAATAATAAACAGGTAGCAACGTCGCACACTCCTCGCTATGACGTTTAAAAAAGATATAGCGGAAAGCCTGACCCGATAGGGTAACGCCAAAAACTAAAAAAACACTGCGAATTTGATTGATAAATTGTAAATTTGCACCCTTATTAAAAAAAACAGTAAACATTATTATTTATGAGTCAAGTAAAAGAAAATGATACGGTAAAAGTACACTACACAGGAAAACTAAGCAATGGTCAAGTTTTTGATAGCTCGGTAGACAGAGAACCGTTGGAAGTAACTTTAGGTCAAGGTATGCTTATTCCTGGTTTTGAAAAAGGTATTATGACTATGGAATTAAACGAGAAAAAAACAATTAACATCCCTGTTGCTGAAGCTTATGGCGACGTGCAAAAAGAATTGTTATACGAAGTAAAGAAAGAACAACTTCCACAAGATATGAAGCCAGAAGTAGGAATGGGACTAGCATCGAAAGGTGAAGATGGAAGAGAAGTACAATTTCGTATCGCTGAAGTTAACGAAGATCATATTATTGCTGATGCCAATCATCCATTAGCTGGACAGGATTTAACTTTTGACTTAGAGCTTGTTGAAATAAAATAGCAATTCGTTTTATTAAAAATTTTAAAAGTCTGGATATACTCCAGGCTTTTTTTGTGTCATTTTTTTTAAATGAGTTTATTTAGAATAAATAACCGTCGGATTAAACATAAAGGTCTTTAACTTGAGATCCCGATATCAATCGGGGCTCGTTCAACTACGTATTTTAAATACATTGCTACACCTTTTTCAAAATAGAGTTTCACTAATAAAAAAACCCAAAGCTTTCACCTTGGGTTTCACACTAATACTAAGATGTTAGGTTTATCGTAACCTATCAACAGATTTTACAAGTTCTTCATCCTTCTTGATGGCCTTATTAGCTAAAGCCAATAACACGATAGAAACAATAGGGAGAAGCATCCCAATACCTTTCTCAGAAACCGCCGTCTCTCCAGATACATTTAGTGATTGATACACGAAAAATCCTAGTAAAATAAAGTTTAATATGATGTTAAGTCGCCCCATAACAAATTGAGACTTCCTATTTTTATACATAAAAATCGTTACTACAGACAATACTGCTGATCCCAGAAATAATCCCAAATAAAGCACGTCGTCTTTTACATATACATTTACACCTTCATTAGTAATCCATAAATGAAATACAAAAATGAGTCCCGCTGAAATTCCAGCAGCTAATAAAAGGTATATAGTTTGTATACGTTGTAACATAATAATTTAAAAACTAGACCGCAAAAATACTAGAATTATTGCTAAAAATTAAAATAAAGTCGTATAATTGCAGTAATAATTTACAACAACCGCACTCACAAGTGGTTAATTCTTCAAGATTCAAAAATCATTTTTCAGAATAACTCAAGTTAGTATTCAAATAAAATATTCAATTAAACATCAATGTTTGAAATTTCACAATTAAAAGAAAAAAAACTCACTGATTTACAGGAGATTGCTAAAAAATTGAACGTTCCTAAATACCGTTCAATGAAAAAATTAGATTTAGTATACCAAATACTAGATCAACAAGCTGCTGACCCAAAAGCAGTAAAAGCTGTCGTAGCTCCACAACCTTCTTCAGAAACAAAAACTCAAACACCACCTGCTAGAAAACCTAGACAGCGTGTTCAAAAACCTGCAAGAAACGAGCAACAACAAAATAGCGATAAGGCACAAGATAACAAACCGGAAGTTGAAGCAGTGCCAATAGCAGAATCGACTCAAAAAACTGAAGCAACACCTAACGTTGTTGTTCCTCAAAATAAAGAAGAAAAAAAGCCGGTACATAAGCCAAATCCAAGACCGCGCAACGATAACCAGAAAAAACCGAATCCAAGACCTGACAACAATCCAAACAAAAATCAGCATAAAAACCAGAAAAGTGGTAATGTTGATAAGGGTAATAAAGATACCAGAAACCGTTATCGTGACCCTGATTTTGAGTTTGATGCCATTATTGAAAGCGAAGGAGTTTTAGATGTCATGCAAGATGGTTATGGATTTTTACGCTCATCAGATTACAATTATTTATCATCACCAGATGATATCTATGTATCGCAATCACAAATTAGATTATTTGGTTTAAAAGTTGGGGATACTGTTTTAGGACAAGTGCGCCCGCCAAAAGAAGGCGAAAAATATTTCCCTTTAATTAAAGTGAGTCAAATTAATGGTCAGAATCCAAATGTTGTTAGAGACCGCGTGTCTTTTGAACATTTAACACCATTATTTCCTCAAGAAAAATTTAATTTAGCAGGGCGTCAAAGCACCATCTCTACTAGAATTATGGATTTGTTCTCGCCTATTGGAAAAGGACAACGTGGTATGATTGTATCGCAACCAAAAACTGGTAAAACGATGTTACTAAAAGATGTCGCTAATGCTATTGCAGCAAACCATCCAGAGGTTTATCAAATGATTTTATTAATTGATGAACGTCCTGAAGAGGTAACCGATATGCAACGTAACGTTCGTGGTGAAGTTATTGCTTCAACCTTTGATAAAGAGGCTCACGAGCATGTTAAAATTGCAAATATTGTTCTTGAAAAAGCCAAACGTTTAGTAGAATGCGGACATGATGTGGTGATTCTTTTAGACTCTATCACGCGTTTAGCAAGAGCTTACAATAGCGTTCAACCTGCATCTGGTAAAATATTAAGTGGTGGTGTTGATGCCAACGCACTACACAAACCAAAACGTTTCTTTGGTGCAGCTCGTAATATTGAAAATGGAGGTTCGCTTACCATTATTGCTACAGCACTTACAGAAACAGGTTCTAAAATGGACGAAGTCATTTTCGAAGAATTTAAAGGAACGGGTAATATGGAACTTCAGTTAGATAGAAAAATATCTAACCGTAGAATTTTCCCTGCTATCGATCTTACATCTTCAAGTACGCGTCGTGACGATATTTTATTAGACAAAGTTACTATTCAACGTATGTGGGTGATGCGCAAGTACCTTGCTGATATGAATCCTGTTGAAGCCATGGAATTCATTAACGAACGTTTCAAGCAAACTAGAAACAACGAAGAGTTTTTAATTTCTATGAATGGTTAATTAGAAGTAAAAATTTTATTCCGCCATCGCGGAAATCTATATAACTAACTCAAACTAAAAAAGCCTTGACATATATGTCAAGGCTTTTTTTATATATTTTTAAAAAATTTTTGAAATGTTTAATTATTCAAAAGATCCCTATATTCTTTTAAGTCAGCAATATTTGCTTTGTTGTTAAGATTTCTTATTAGAGATATTAAATACTTAAGACTTTCTATTGGAGACTCATCATTACTTGCTTCAATAGAAGCATCTTCTTCTATAGGCTCATCATCAAGCATAGGTATTAGGAATGCATCGTTTTCTTCTATATGCTCATAGGTTAGCCTAAGCACTTTTACTACTAAAGGTATTTGCTCTTCTAAAGCATACGTTCTTAATTCCTTGATGTCATCGATTAAAACATCTGTATTAATACCTGTCTTATCAAGGTCTTTAAGAATTTTATCGATTACTTTTATTGCTTTTTTATTTTCCAATGGTGTAGATTATATAAATAATTAACTTCTTATAGTTGCAAATTTATATTATTAAAAGACAAATACAGTTGTTTTTTTACAATTTTGTTTCTTAAACTTGAACAATTATAATAATTCCTTTTAACATTAAAATTATTTAATGTTAAAACAAAAAAAGCCTCTCATTTCTGAGAAGCTTTTATATATTTTAAAACTTAAAATCTAATTAAAGTGCAGCAACGTGTTTCGCTAAACCAGATTTCAGGTTAGCTGCTTTGTTAGCATGAATAACATTTTTCTTTGCTAATCTGTCTAACATAGAAATGATTGAAGGAAACATTGTTTCAGCCTCTTTCTTATCAGTTAACTCACGTAATTTTTTAATAGCATTACGAGTTGTTTTATGCTGATATTTGTTAGTTAAGCGTTTTGCTTCGTTACTTCTAATTCTCTTTAATGCTGACTTGTGATTTGCCATTTTGTTTTTTTCTTAATTTTTAATTGTAGCCCGTAGGGGAATCGAACCCCTCTTACATGGATGAAAACCATGCGTCCTAGCCGATAGACGAACGGGCCCTTTGTTTCAAGTGTGCAAATATAAATACTAAAATCTATACTCACAATATCTTTCAAATAACTTACAACGTTTCCATTGCGGATGCAAAAATACAACTATTTTTAAATGTTGCAAGAGGTAAATAATATTTTTTTAAAAAAAATTATTTTAACCTCAATTTTTAGATGAATTAATAGGCCTTTGCAAACAATACTCTACGTTTTGAAGGTTTTCCTGAATACACACAAACACCTGCTTCAACCTCCCCTTCTAAAGGAATACACCTAATAGTGGCCTTGGTAAGGGTTTTAATTTTCTCTTCTGTTTCATTAGTACCATCCCAATGCGCCGAAATAAAACCAGTTTTAGTTTCTAAAACAGATTTAAATTCATCAAAAGTATCCACTTCTGAAATATGTTCATTTCTAAAATCTAAAGCTTTCTTAAATAAAGACTCTTGAATCTCTTTTAGTAACGCTTCTATTTTTTCGTTCAAACTATCAAGAGCAACAACTTCTTTCGTTAAGGTATCTCGCCTTGCGATTTCAACAGTACCGTTAGCTAAATCCCTAGCTCCAATAGCGATTCGTAATGGCACGCCTTGTAATTCGTGTTGCGCAAATTTAGCACCTGGTCTGCGAGTCGTTCTATTATCATACTTCACCGTAATATTTTTTCCTCGTAAATCACTTAAAATCCCATTAGCAACTTCAGTAATGGCATTTAAATCGTCTTCACTTTTATATATAGGAACAATCACCACTTGATTTGGTGCTAAGCTTGGTGGTAATACTAATCCAAGATCATCACTATGTGTCATAATTAAGGCTCCCATTAAACGTGTAGAAACACCCCAAGATGTTGCCCAAACATAATCCTGTTTACCTTCTTTATTAGCAAATTTAACATCAAACGCCTTAGCAAAATTCTGACCTAAAAAATGCGATGTTCCAGCTTGTAACGCTTTTCCATCTTGCATTAAAGCTTCAATGCAATAGGTTTCTTCAGCTCCAGCAAATCGCTCACTTTCTGTTTTTAATCCTTGAATTACAGGCATAGCCATGAATTTTTCAGCAAAGGTCGCATACACATTATTCATTAATTCAGCCTCAGCCAAAGCTTCTTTTTTAGTTTCATGAGCGGTATGTCCTTCTTGCCATAAAAACTCGGCAGTACGCAAAAACAAACGCGTACGCATTTCCCAACGTACTACATTAGCCCATTGGTTTATTAAAAGTGGTAAATCTCTGTATGATTGAACCCATCCTCTAAAAGTATTCCAAATAATAGCTTCACTGGTTGGTCTTACAATAAGTTCTTCTTCCAACTTTGCTTCTGGGTCTACTCTTAACTTTCCTGGTTTATCTGGGTCGTTTTGCAACCTGTAATGTGTAACGATAGCACATTCTTTGGCGAAACCTTCAGCATTTTTTTCTTCAGCTTCAAACAAACTTTTAGGCACAAATAATGGGAAATAGGCATTTTCATGTCCTGTTTCTTTAAACATTTTATCTAATTCTGCCTGCATTTTTTCCCAAATTGCATAACCATAAGGCTTGATTACCATACATCCTCTAACCGCGGAATTCTCTGCTAGATCTGCTTTAACAACCAATTCATTATACCATTTTGAATAATCTTCTGCTCTACTCGTAAGTTTTTTGCTCATATTTTTGTTTTGGCACAAATATTGTGTCTATTAGAAATATAAAATAGTTCAGCAAAACTAACTATTTTTGTTATGTTCAACAATAAAATTATAGAGATATGCAATTTAACAACTACCTAAAAAGAAAAATGCCAATTTTAGCCCTTCTTGGTTTACTATTTGGCTTGGCATCATGTGGTTCTTATCAATACGTTGGTGTAGACAGTGATGGCATTTATGGTGGCACACCAGTAACTCAAAATACTGAAACCGTTGTTGAAGTGCCTAACGAATCTAATAGCAACTATTATAAGGACTATTTTAAAACAAAATCTATAGAATCTGAAAGCTATAATGCCGAGGAGGCCATTTTTACAGATATTGATGCTTATGAAAGTTCTAGTTATGTTGAAAACGATACTATTCCTAATAATTATCAAGGTTATGCAGGATGGGGTCAAGACAGTAATAACATTACTATTAATTATATCGACAATGGCTGGAACAACTGGGGTTGGAATACTGGATTTAATGGTGGCTATAATAATTGGGGATGGAACAACTGGGGATGGAACAACTGGGGTTGGAACAACTGGGGTTGGAACGGTGGTTTTGGCGGTGGATTTTATAGCGGTTGGAATAACCCATTTTGGGGCTCTCCCTTTTATGGTGGTGGATTTTATGGTGGTTGGGCTTTTAACAATGGCTGGGGTAATAATAGAGGGTACTACAACAGAAGTTTCTACAATAATAGAGGGTATTACAATAGCAGAAGAGGTCTTTCATATAGCGCTAGCAGAAGAGGTAGTTACACTGCCAATTCTAGAGGAACTAATTTAAGCAGACGCAGCTCTGTAGGCTCTCAAAGTAGAGGTGCTACATCAAAATACAATACAACAAGAAGAAGTAGTGTTGCTAGAAATTCTACTTCAGGCACAACCAATAGAAGGGTTTATAATCCTAACGGAACACGCACATCTTCTGATGTTACAAGAAGATCTGCAGTAACAAGAACACCGTCTACAAATTCAACGACAAGATCTTCAACGTCAAGAAGAAGCTCAAGTTCTAAATACAGACAGCCAACAAGAAGTAATTCGGGTTCTAGTACTTCTAGAAGATCGTCCTCTTCAAACAATAAAAGTTACTCACCAAGCAGAAGTTCTTCTAGTTCAAAATCGAGCTCTTCATCATCTAGATCATCAAGCAGCAGCAGAAGCTCTAGTAGTGGTTCAAGAGCTTCAAGTAGCAGAAGACGTTAATCCTATTTAAATAGATAAAAATATTCAATATAATATGAGCCAAAGTATTATTTTCTAAATGATTAATAACACCTGGCTACTAAAAAGATAAAAATATGCAGATAAAAAAGTTAAATTTACTAGTCATTGGTTTACTATCTATGTCTACAATTTACGGGCAAGATATAAGCGATGCCGTTAGATTTTCACAAAGTGAAATTCAAGGAACCGCTCGTTTTAGAGCATTAAGTGGTGCTTTTGGCGCCTTAGGTGGCGATATGAGCGCAGTTGCTATAAATCCGGCTGGCTCTGCTATTTTTAGTAGAAGTCATGCATCGTTTTCTGGATCAAATATTAATGCGAAAAACGATACGAACTATTTTGATGGTTTAACCAATTCGAGTGTTTCTAATTTTGATATTAATCAAGGTGGTGCTGCATTTGTTTTTACTAATAGCAATTCTAATTCGCCTTGGAAAAAATTTACATTAGGGATCGCTTACGACAGGACCAATAATTATGAAGATGCATGGAACGCTGTTGGTAGAAATACCAATAACCAATCTATAGATCTTTATTTCTTAAGTTATGCTGACGGTGTGAGACTAGGCGACATTTCTTTGTTAGATGGTGAGTTTATAGAAGACGCGTATTCAGATATAGGAAGTGTATTTGGTTTTGGACATCAACAAGCTTTCTTAGGGTATCAAGCTTTTATTCTTGAACCTGATGCAAATAACGATGATAATACAACGTACTTCTCCAATTTGGCAGATGGAACTTTTGATCACGATTATTTATATTCTAGTACGGGGTATAACGGAAAAATTTCATTTAACCTCGCCACTCAGTATAAAGATAATTTATATTTAGGAATTAACTTAAATTCACATTTTATAGATTACCAACGCAGCACATCTTTTCTTGAAGACAATTCAAATGGAGCCTTAATCACTGCTATTGATTTTGAAAATAACTTATCTACAACAGGTAATGGATTTTCATTTCAACTTGGTGGTATCCTGAAATTATCTCAAGAATTTAGAGTTGGATTAACTTATGATTCTCCAACCTGGTACACTATAGAAGAGGAAACAACACAATTTATCGATTCAAATGAAGCAGATTCAGATATTCGGTTTATAGGCGATATTATCAATATTTATCCTCAATACAAACTAAAAACACCTTCAAAAATAACAGGAAGTTTAGCTTATGTCTTTGCGAAACAAGGACTGATAAGTTTCGATTATTCCAAAAAAGACTATGGAAATACTGAGTTTACACCCAATAGAGATTATAATGATTTAAACAATGCTATGAGTGATGTTTTAACCGATGCTTCTACCTACCGTTTTGGTGGTGAGTACAAGCATAAGCAATTCGCTTTTAGAGGTGGTTACCGTTTTGAAGAAACCCCATATACTGATGGTTTAACCGTTGGAGATTTAACAGGGTATTCTTTAGGTCTGGGGTATAACTTTGGCAACACCAAACTAGATGTTACTTATGACAAATGGGAACGCACTGATGCTACCCCGCTTTATAATGTTGGGCTTACTGATACAGCTAGTATTGATAGACAAAACTCTAATATCACATTATCTTTGAGTTTCAATATTTAATCATCATTTAAAAATAATTCTAAAAGCTTGAACATATGTTCAAGCTTTTTTATTTATGAAATTATTTTGAATGGGGAGCCTAAATCGGTTTTCCGCTTTCGCGAGAATGACAAATTCAATTAAAACCTCCATTTTAAAAATCGAGGAATTCTTTAATAATTAATTTTTGCAAACAAAAAGGGTAACAAAAAAAGTGAAATGCTTATCTTTGCAAACTAATATTTGACTTATAAATCATGGCTTTTGATAGTAATATAGAGGATTTTGATGCATTAGGAAATGAGCATATTGGTACATCTGAAAATACACCAATGCGACATGATGCTTTTAAATTAAATAACGAGGAAAAGATAGACATCATTAAGGATGATGTGCGTCATATCATGGAAACTTTAGGTTTAGATTTAACAGACGATAGTTTAAATGGGACACCAAACCGTGTCGCAAAAATGTTTGTTAATGAAATATTTGGAGGACTAGATCCAGACAAAAAGCCTAGTGCTTCTACTTTTGAAAACAAGTACAAGTATGGTGAAATGCTGGTTGAAAAAAATATTACCGTGTATTCAACTTGCGAGCATCATTTATTACCTATAGTGGGGCGTGCTCACATTGCTTACATTTCTAACGGAACTGTGGTTGGGTTATCCAAAATGAATCGTATTGTTGATTATTTTTCAAAGCGCCCACAAGTACAAGAACGCTTAACTATACAAGTGGTTAGAGAACTTCAAGAGGTTTTAAACACTAAAGATGTCGCTTGTGTTATAGACGCAAAACATCTGTGTGTAAATTCAAGAGGTATTCGCGATATTGAAAGCAGCACTGTAACTTCAGAATTCGGAGGGAAATTTAAAGACATGTCTACACGTCGTGAATTTCTTGATTATATAAAGTTAGAGACTAAATTCTGATATGTTTGATGTTTAGTCATAAAGTTGTATCAAATAATCAGCTTTACAACTAAACGATAGACCTCTAACTTTTCAAAAGAAATCGAATTTATTTCCGAAGAAAACTATAAAAACATTAGATTAGATGTTGAATCTATTACTAATAAAATTAACGCTCTAAGAAATCACTTTCTGAAGCCTTAACAACTTAACAACAAACGACTAAACGTTTAATAGAAATGCAGTTATATCAATCAAATCCAATAAAACTATACAACTCACTTACTGGTAAAAAAGAAACATTTACTCCTATTAACGAGGGCCATATTGGCATGTATGTTTGCGGACCTACCGTTTATAGTAATGTTCATTTAGGCAATGTGAGAACCTTCATGTCTTTTGATATGGTTTTTCGTTATTTAAAACATTTGGGTTATAAAGTAAGATATGTTAGAAATATTACTGATGCTGGTCATTTAGAAAATGATGCGGATGCTGGTGAGGATAAAATTACTAAAAAAGCACGTTTAGAACAAATTGAACCTATGGAAGTTGTTCAGCGCTATACCGTAGATTTTCATAATATACTTAACACATTAAACTTTTTACCACCAAGTATTGAGCCTACGGCTACAGGGCACATTATAGAGCAAATTGAACTCATAAGTAAAATTATAGAGAATGGTTTTGCTTATGAAGTTAATGGTTCTGTATATTTTGATGTTCATAAATTCAATGAAACTTATGAATATGGTAAATTAAGTAAGCGTAAACTTGAAGATTTAATACACAATACACGTGTATTAGATGGTCAAAGTGATAAAAAGAATCCACAAGATTTTGCCCTATGGAAAAAAGCCGAACCTCAACATATTATGCGTTGGCCTTCACCTTGGAGTGATGGTTTCCCGGGTTGGCATTTAGAATGTACAGCCATGAGCACTAAATATTTAGGCGAACAGTTTGACATTCATGGTGGTGGAATGGATTTAAAGTTTCCACATCACGAATGTGAAATTGCTCAAAATGAGGCTGCCAAAGGAAAAAGTCCGGTTAATTATTGGATGCATGCGAACATGTTAGAGTTGAACGGACAACGCATGTCTAAAACAACAGGAAATACGGTTAATCCAGATGAATTATTATCTGGAAATAACAAATTCTTTACTAAAGCCTATGGCCCAAGTGTTATTCGGTTTTTTAATGCCATGTCGTCTTACCGAAGCATATTAGATTTAACTAATGATGGACTATTAGCAAGCGAGAAAGGGTTTAATCGATTAATGGATGCTGTGAATCTTTTAGATGATTTAAAAGCCTCTTCAACATCTTCAATAGGTGTTTTAGCATGGAAACAGAAATGTTATGATGCCATGAATGACGATTTTAATTCCCCTATTCTACTCGCCCATTTATTTGAAGCTGCAAAATATATAAATCAAATCAAAGAAGGCTCTGAAACATTATCTTCGGAAGATTTAGATATATTAAAGGACACTATAAATATTTTTGTTTATGATGTTTTAGGTCTAAAAAATACCGCGAAAAGCGAATCTGGAACCGATAAACTTTCAGGAGCTGTTGATGTTTTAATCAGATTAAGACAAGATGCTAGAGCCAATAAGGATTTTGCCATGTCTGATAAAATTCGTGATGAACTAGCAGAAGTTGGTATTCATCTTAAAGATGGTAAGGACGGAACGACGTTTTCTTCAAATTAGTTTGATTGTTGGTCGTCGTTATGTCTTTTGTTATTAAGCTGTTTGGTTTATTACGACTTAACGACTAAGATTTCACAAATAACACATAATGAAACTACTCATAGCGCCATTTTTATTTTTGATTAAAGTCTATCAAATATTGATATCGCCATTAATGCCTGCAACTTGTAGATACAGTCCAACGTGTTCGCATTACAGTAAAGAGGCGCTACAAAAACATGGGTTATTTAAAGGGGGTTGGTTAGCTATAAAGCGGGTTTTTAGTTGTCATCCCTGGGGTGGTTCGGGATATGATCCTGTTCCTGAAAAGGATGACAACTAAAAATTTCCCTGCGCGCCAGCTCGCCTGTTCTCTAAAAATGTAAACGGTATATTTTTTTAACGTTCCATCGCCTTGGGGTGGTCCGGGAAATGACCCTGTGCCTTAAAACTTGTTATAAACTCAATACATCAAAACATAAGAATAAAAAAAAGCAAAGTTGTGAATGTTTCTTTTTAGCGGCAATTGGGGTTGCTTACTTTATGTTTCATTCAAAAACCATGCTTTTAACATAATTCCATATGTTATGTCACAAATATATAAAATTATAGATTAAAAACCAATATATTCGATAAAATGCGCATATTTTATTATTTATGATGTATTTTCTTAAAAATATATACAACAAAGTTCCAGTATTTTTGAGTAGAAGCCATGTTTTCACCCCTGCTCACTTGTTTTCAAAAAATGTACATATCACATCTTTTAACGGCCCATTCAAGTTCAAAAAAAGAGAAATAAATCCATTTATATAATTATTGTAACTTCAAGGTCATAAAACAACCCACATGAAATTAATACATATTCGTTATTCTTACTTTGCTATCATTTTACTTTTTGTTTTGGCGTGCTCTAATCCTAAAAAAGAATTTGCTACCATGCTTATTTATGGTGGCACCATTTATACTGTAGACGCTAACTCGACTACTGTAGAGGCTGTAGCCATAAAAAATAACACGATTGTTTTTGCTGGAACCTTTTCGGAAGCTGTAGAATTTAAAAATAACCAAACAGAGCTTATAGATTTAAAAGGCAAAACCATGACACCTGGTTTAATTGAAGGCCATGGTCATTTTATGGGTTTAGGTTATAATGAATTACATCTAGATTTGATGAACACGACAAGCTATCAAGATATTGTAGACGCTGTTGCAGAACGTGTGAAAACGGCTAAACCAGGAGCATGGATTATAGGAAGAGGATGGCATCAAAGTAAATGGGATTCTATGCCTACTGGACTAGTTAAGGGTTTTCAAACGCATCACTTGCTCAGTGAAGCATCACCAGACAACCCTGTTTATTTAGGTCACGCTAGTGGTCATGCAGGGTTTGCAAATGCCAAAGCGATGGAGCAAGCTGGTTTGCAAGTTTTAGCAAAAGAAGGCATCAAGAATTTCAAAATAGAAGGAGGAGAAGTTATTGTAGATGAATTTAGTAGACCAACAGGAATTTTTAATGAACGTGCACAATCTCTAATTCGTAAGCATATTCCAGAAAAAACTCCGGAAACAGACATTCAAGCTTTCAAACTTGCCGTTGAAGCGTGCCATAAAAATGGTATTACAAGTTTTCATGATGCTGGTATATCAAGACAGACTATTGCGTTATATGAAAAAATGAAATTGGAAGGTAAATTGCATACTAGAATATATGCTATGCTTACTGGCTGGGATAAAGACTTACTGAATGAATGGTATGCAAAAGGCCCATTAGTTGATGGTGATCATCTTTTAACCATCAGGTCTGTAAAATTAAATTGTGACGGTGCTTTAGGTTCCCGTGGCGCATGGCTTTTAGAACCATATACAGATAGGCCTGATCATTTTGGTCATGAAACACTACCAATGGATTTCGTAAAAAAAACAGCTTTAGATGGAATTAAAAATGGATTTCAAGTATGCGCGCATGCCATTGGTGACCGTGCCAACAAAGAAATTCTTGACCGTTACGAATCTGCTTTTAAAGAATTACCAGATTCGAGCTCAAATCACAGATTCCGGATAGAACATGCCCAACATTTACACCCAGACGATATTCCTCGTTTTGCAGAATTACAGGTTATTCCGGCTATGCAAGCTATCCATATGTCCTCAGACAGACCATGGGCTATTGACCGTTTAGGAGAAAAACGTATTAAAGAAGGCGCTTACATGTGGCAAGCATTACTTCAAAGCGGCATCCCAATTGTTAATGGAACAGATGTTCCTGTGGAACCTATAAATCCAATAGCTAGTTTCTATGCCAGTGTAAGCAGAAAAACGCTGAAAGGTATGCCAGAAGAAGGTTATGAACCAGAACAAAAAATGACCAGAGAACAGGCCTTAAAATCTTATACTTTAGATGCTGCTTTTGGTGCTTTTGAAGAAGATATAAAAGGATCAATTAGTATAGGTAAACTCGCTGATTTTACTATTTATAATCAGGACTTAATGACCGTAGAAGAACATGAAATTTTAAACACAGAAATTGTGATGACTATTTTTGATGGTAAAGTGGTCTATTCATTGAACGAATAAACCACTATAAATATTTATTTAAGAAAAATTACTTAACAGGAATGGCCTTTAAAATCTCCAACACAAACTTCCAGTATTTTTGAGCTGAAGATATTTGAGCCCGCTCATCTGGTGAGTGTGCCCCTTTTATATTTGGTCCAAAACTAATCATATCCATGTCTGGGTAATTTTGCCCTAGAATACCACATTCTAATCCCGCATGACACGCTGCTACATGAGGTTTTTCTCCGTTTAAATCTTCGTAAAGTTTAGCCATTACTTTCAAAATAGCAGAATCCATATTTGGTGTCCAACCCGGATAATCTCCAGACAATTCCACTTCACATCCTGTTAATTCAAAAGTAGCACGAAGCATATTTGCTAAATCTATTTTAGAACTCTCCACTGATGAGCGTGTTAGGCAACCTATTTTAATATGCCCATCTTTTACAATAACTCTAGCAATATTATTCGAAGTTTCCACCAATTCAGGAATATCAGCACTCATTCTATATACACCATTTAAAGCTGCATATAATGCTCTAGTTAAACCTTCTTGAACGCCTAAATCCATAATTTTATTAGGTGTATCTAAATTAGAAACACTAATTTCTAAATCAGGTTCCATAGTTTTTAACTCCTTTTTAATTGTTGTTGATATCAATGCCATTTCTAATAAAAAAGCATCTTCATGAATGGCATCAATAGCTACAACGGCATTACTTTCTCTAGGAATAGCATTTCGTAAACTTCCGCCATCAATTTCTGAAATTCGCAATCCAAAGTTTTCAAAACCATCAAACAATAAACGGTTCATTATTTTATTGGCATTACCCAAGCCTTCATGAATTTGCATGCCTGAATGCCCACCTTGTAATCCTTTTACTGAAATTTTATAACCTATTTTAAACTCAGGTGTTTCTTCTTCCTCATAAGTTCTTGTCGCGGTTACATCTGTACCTCCTGCGCAACCTACTCCTATTTCGTCATCTTCTTCGGTATCTAAATTAAGTAAGATGCTTCCAGAAAGCAAACCTCCTTTTAAACCCATGGCTCCTGTCATTCCTGTTTCTTCATCTATAGTAAATAAAGCCTCTATTGCCGGATGTGGAATATCTGTACTTTCTAAAATAGCCATAATAGTTGCAACGCCTAAACCATTATCTGCTCCAAGGGTCGTACCTTTTGCTTTTACCCAATCGCCTTCTACAACCATCTCTATACCTTGAGTATCAAAATCGAAAACAGTATCCCCATTTTTTTGATGTACCATATCTAAATGCGATTGCATGACTATGGTCGTTCTATTTTCCATTCCTGAAGTTGATGGCTTTTTTATGATAACGTTTCCAACTTCATCTTCAATGGTTTCAAGACCTAGGTTTTTACCAAAATCTTTCATAAAAGCGATAATACGTTCTTCTTTTTTTGATGGACGAGGTACTGCGTTTAAATCGGCAAATTTATTCCAAAGAGCCTGTGGTTCTAATTGTCTTATTTCTGAGTTCATAGTTTTCTAGTTATTGAATACAAAGGTACGTATTACTATTAGGATTTATAAATAGTTTCCTATTTTTGAATATGCTAAAAAAGAAAAAAACGATTATTGCGCTATCGTTAATTCCACAAGTTCTACTTGTAAAATTACTTTCTAATTATCCTGAGTTTGTGGAGCAATACTATAGTAATGGTGTGTACCCTGTAATTTCTAAAGTTTTTAGGTTTACATTGGGCTGGATGCCTTTTTCTTTTGGTGATTTGATATATACTTTTGCGGGTATTTACGCTATAAGATGGTTTTATAAAAACAGAAAACGTTTACGAAAAGACACTAAAAATTGGTTAGTTGATGTTTTTGCGGCTGTTGCCATAATATATGGTGCATTTCATTTGTTTTGGGGGTTAAATTACCACCGATTACCGCTTCATAAAAGTCTAAATTTAGCACGTGATTATACCACTGAACAATTGGTGCATGTGACTAAAGCCTTGATTAAAAAATCGAATACATTACATTTTGAAATCACAAAAAATGATACCATTAAAGCGGATATTCCTTTTAGCAAAAGTGACATTTTTAAAATGGTACCAACAGGTTATGATAATTTTAAAAGAAGTTTCCCGCATTTGGAATACACCCCGAAAAGCTTAAAAAAATCACTTTACAGTCTCCCTTTAACTTACATGGGTTTTAGTGGGTATTTAAATCCGTTAACAAATGAAGCGCAGGTGGATGGACTGATTCCTGTTTATAAATTCCCGACAACATCGGCTCATGAAATTGCACATCAGTTAGGTTATGCGGCTGAAAATGAGGCCAATTTTATTGGTTTTTTAGCTACGACAAGCCATGATAATATCTATTTTAAATATACAGGGTACACTTTTGCCTTGCGTTTTTGCCTCAATGAAATTTATAGACGGGATGAAGCTTTGTATGAAAGTATTGCGATAAGTGTTAATAAAGGTATTTTGAAAAATTATAAAGAAGTTCGGGATTTCTGGGATGCTCATCAAAATCCTACTGAACCTTTTTTTAAATTGTTTTATGGGAATTTTTTAAAAGCCAACAAACAAAGTAAGGGCATGAAGAGTTACAATTATGTAGTGGCTTTAATCGTTAATTACTTAGAAAGTAAACCTTTGTAATTACTCAATAATTGTAGATCTAGTAGTTGCTTCAAAAATATCTTTATAATATAATCACTCAAAAACAACTACTTTTGCTTTATTCTTATGAAGGAAATAACGAGCCCACAAAACACGTACATTAAATTACTTGTTCAATTAAAGGACAAGTCGCGTGAGCGTAAAAAAACTGGTACTTTTTTAATAGAAGGCGAGCGCGAAATTTCTTTGGCGTTAAAAGGTGGGTATGAATTAGAAACCGTTTTATTTTATCCTGAATTATTTTCCATTGAAAAACTCGAAAAACTAATTAATAATGTCAGGCTGAGCGGAGTCGAAGCCCAAACCAATTGCATTGAAATCTCTAAAGATGTTTATCAAAAACTAGCTTACCGAGATACTACCGAAGGTGTTTTAGCTGTTGCAAAATCTAAAGAAAATAATTTAACTGATTTAAAGTTTGATAAAGAAAACCCTTTAGTTTTAGTTGCTGAAGCACCAGAAAAACCAGGTAATATCGGCGCCATTTTAAGAACGGCCGATGCTGCCAATGTTGATGCTGTTATTATTGCTAATCCTAAAACCGATTTATACAACCCAAATATTATTCGTTCTAGCGTAGGCTGTGTTTTTACTAATACTATTGCTACTGGTACTACAACCGAAATTATTGCCTTTTTAAAAGCAAATAATTTTAACATGTATTGTGCGGAGTTGCAAGCTTCAGTTAATTACCACACACAAGACTTTACAAAACCAACTGCCATTATCGTGGGTGCAGAAGCTACTGGCCTGAGTAATGAATGGCTAGAAAACGCGACTCAAAATATTATTATTCCCATGCAAGGTGAAATTGATTCTATGAATGTGTCTGTTGCAGCTGGAATTCTTATTTTTGAAGCAAAGAGACAGCGGAATTTTGAATGAACCGTCATTACGAGGAAAGGATGACCGAAGGAATCGAATGAAGTGAAACTAAAATTAAACAGATTGCCGCGTCGCTAAAAAGCGTCTCGCAATGACATAAAAGATATGACATCAACAACACTATTTTACATCATCATAGCTATCATTGTTATCAATTTTATAGTTGATAAAATTTTAGATGCTTTAAACGCGAAACATTACAATGATGTACTTCCTAAGGATTTGCAGGATGTTTATGATAAAGCGGAATATAAAAAATCGCAAAACTATAAGGCAACTAATTACAAATTTGGGCTGTTAACCTCATCATTTTCTATCCTTTTAACTTTAGGGTTTTTATGGTTTGATGGTTTTGAACTTGTTGATAATATAGCCAGAAACTACAGCGAAAACTCAATTATTGTGGCGCTTATTTTCTTTGGTATTATTATGATTGGTAGCGATATTTTAACTACACCATTTTCGTATTATAGCACTTTTGTTATTGAAGAAAAATTTGGATTTAATAAAACGACTATTAAAACCTTTTTCTTAGATAAAATAAAAGGTTGGCTCATGATGGCTGTTGTTGGTGGTGGTATTTTAGCCTTAATTATTTGGTTTTACGGGGCTACTGGACAAAATTTTTGGTTATATGCTTGGGGCTTAGTTGCTGTATTTACTTTGTTTATGAATATGTTTTATTCTAAACTTATTGTACCGCTATTTAATAAGCAAACCCCTTTAGAGGAAGGTACTTTACGTGATAAAATTTCTGAATATGCTAAGAGTGTCGGTTTTAAATTAGATAAGATTTTTGTAATTGATGGTTCTAAACGCAGCACAAAAGCGAATGCTTATTTTTCGGGGTTTGGTAGTGAAAAACGTGTAACACTTTATGACACCTTGATTAATGATTTGGATGATGAAGAAATTGTTGCTGTTTTAGCGCATGAGGTTGGGCATTATAAAAAGAAACACATTATTTTTAATTTATTTGCTTCTATTTTACTGACTGGATTAACGCTCTATATTTTATCCTTATTTATTTCCAATCCATTATTATCACAAGCTTTGGGTGTTGACATACCCAGCTTTCATATTGGATTGATTGCTTTTGGATTGCTCTATTCGCCTATTTCTGAAATTACTGGATTGATAATGCATTTGTTTTCTAGAAAGTTTGAATACCAAGCAGACGATTATGCTAAAAACACATATAAAGGCGAACCCTTAATTACTTCGCTTAAAAAACTATCTAAAAACAGTTTAAGCAATTTAACACCGCATCCCGCTTATGTGTTTATGCACTATTCGCATCCTACACTTTTGGAACGGATTGTGAATTTACGTAAGTAACTGCGTTAACGATTGCAGCGGCCTGTTTGAAATCCTTTTTAAAACTTGACAGCATTTATTTTAGGGGAACTAGAATTAACCAGATTGTCACAGTCCTTCCGCCTTCGCAAAGACAATTTTAAAAAGATTGAGTAGTGAAAGCGTGTTAAAACGCCCAAATAAAAATAATCCAAATAAAAGGTTATCTTTGCCGCTTGAAACTCAAGAAGAGTTTAAATTCCTCAGAGTGAGGATGTGTTACTAGAAGTTTAGGTTTAAGTATGTCGATTCACTTCTTTATGTAACACTGCATAATAAATCGCATACAATAAATTAAAAATGAGCACATTCCAAGATTTAGGTCTTAATGACAACCTATTACAAGCAATTACAGATTTAGGGTTTACTAAACCCAGTGAAGTACAAGAAAAAGCAATCCCTATTTTATTAGAATCGGAAACCGATTTAGTAGCCTTAGCTCAAACGGGAACTGGTAAAACAGCAGCTTTTGGCTTCCCGATGTTAGAAAAAATTGACATTGATAGCAGAACTACCCAAGGTTTGATATTATCGCCAACCAGAGAGCTTTGTTTACAAATTACTAACGAAATGAAATTGTATGGTAAATATTGTAAAGGGCTTAACGTGGTTGCCGTTTACGGTGGATCAAGCATTACGGATCAAGCACGTGATATTAAACGTGGCGCACAAATTATTGTGGCGACTCCGGGTCGTATGAAAGATATGATTAAAAGACGTTTGGTTGATATTTCTAAAATCCAATATTCGGTTTTAGATGAGGCAGATGAAATGTTAAACATGGGTTTTAAAGAGGATATTACCGATATTTTATCGCACACTCCTGATGATAAAAACACGTGGTTATTCTCGGCAACAATGCCAAGAGAAGTAGCAACAATAGCTAAAAAATTCATGAACAATCCGCAGGAAATAACTGTTGGAAATAAAAATGAAAGCACGAGTCAAGTATCACATGAATACTATTTAGTGAATGCAAGGGATCGTTATCAAGCTTTAAAGCGTTTGTCTGATGCAAATCCAGATATTTTCTCGGTAGTATTTTGTAGAACAAAACGTGATACTCAAAAAGTTGCTGAAAACTTAATTGAAGATGGATATAATGCCGGTGCATTACACGGGGATTTAAGCCAGAACCAACGTGATATGGTAATGAAATCGTTTAGAAATAAACAAATACAAATGCTAGTAGCGACTGATGTTGCTGCACGTGGTATTGATGTTGACGATATTACACACGTTATAAATTACCAGTTGCCAGACGAACCTGAAATTTACACACACCGTTCTGGAAGAACAGGACGTGCAGGTAAAACAGGAATCTCAATGGTTATTGTATCGAAAAGTGAAGTGCGTAAAATAAAAAGTATTGAGCGTATTATTAAAAAGCAGTTCGAGAAAAAAGAAATTCCAGATGGTGCAGATATTTGTGAAGTACAATTGATGTCGCTTGCTAATAAAATTCACAATACAGAGATTAATCATGAAATTGATAAACACTTAACGAGTATTAATGAATTGTTTGCTGATACAGAGAAAGACGAATTGATTAAAAAATTCTTCTCGGTTGAGTTTACGCGTTTTTATAATTACTACAATAAATCTAAAAACTTAAATATTGCTGAAGGCTCTTACGATAGAGATGGCGGACGTGAAGGTGGACGTGACTTTAGTAGAGGTGGTAAAAATGATTCTACACGTTACTTTATAAATGTTGGTGGAAAAGATGGTTTTGATTGGATGAAGCTGAAAGACTTCTTAAAAGAGCAATTAGGACTTGGTAGAGATGATGTTTTTAAAGTGGAAACAAAAGAAAGCTTCTCGTTCTTTAATACAGAGAATGAATTAAAAGAGAAAGTACTAGCGCATTTTACCGACTTTAAATATGAAGGCCGTTTTGTAAATGTTGAAGTGTCTGAAAACCGTGGTGGTGGAAGACGCAGCGATAGAAGCGGTGGCGGAAGACGTGACGGTGGAAATCGTCGTAATGATAGACGCGGTGGAGGAAGACGTGATGATAGAAAAGGGGCTTCTGGAAGCCGAAGTGACAGACGCAGAAGTGATGGTGACTCAAAACCACCAAGACGTTCAGATTCTAATGATTTGGGAAGTTCAAGACCGAGACGTTCTAGAAGATAGACTTTTTTGTTAATTTTAAGTCAAAGTATAGCATTACGGTATTTTTTGCCGTTTTGTTTAGTATTTTTGATTTTGAGCTTAAACCTATGAAAAATTACATCTTATTTCTTACTTTTCTGTTAACTGCTGCTGTTTCTATGGCACAAGAACCAGATAAGGTCTTAGGCGTTGTAATTAATTCGGCAGATGATTCTGTTTTGGAAAGCGTAAATATTGTTAATCTCAACCAAGTAATTGGTACAAGTACTGACAAAAAAGGTGAATTTAATATTTCAGCAAAAGTTAACGATACACTTCACTTTTCATATTTAGGTTTTAAATCAATTAAAGTTCGTGTAACAAATGACTGGCTAAAGTTTGGAAGTTCTAACATTGAACTCACCGAATTAGCTCTAGCATTGGAAGAAGTGGTTGTAAACCAATTAAAACTTACTGGTTATTTAGAAGTAGATATTAAACAAGTACCGGATATTAATACAAATTACCGTTATAGTATTTCAGGTTTACAAGGAACAGGTTACGAAGCGAGTAAAAAATCAGGTTTAACAAGAGTTATTGGTTCTATATTCAATCCTGCAGATTTCTTACATCGCATGTTTGGTAAGAAACCTAACGAACTACGTAAACTCAGGAAGATGAAGCAAGATGATGAAATTAGAAATTTATTATCTTCTCGTTTTGATCGTGAAATGCTCACTGTTTTATTGCAAGTTGAACGCATAGATTTAGACGAAATTGTAAGCCAATGTAATTACTCCAAAGGCTTTATACGAACAGCAAACGACCTTCAAATATTGGATGCTATTAGCGAATGTTATGAAGAATATAAATTGTTAAGTCGCGGACGAAGTCGAAAGATTTAAATATTTATAAAAAGAGGAATTATTTAAATAATTCCTCTTTTTATTTTTCTACTATTTTCTTAAAGCATCATACCGTTCTACAATTTCATCATAGCTTTTAATCGTTTTTTTACACCAATCTAAACGTTTTTCTAAGACCTCTTTCTCTGTCAATTGCCAATTAATAGCTGTTTGCTTTAGTTTAGTTGTTACATGTTGTAAAATTATCGCAGCAGATACTGAAATGTTTAAACTTTCAGTAAATCCTACCATTGGGATTTTTAAATAACAATCTGCTTGATCTAAAACCTCTTGAGATAAACCTTCGGTTTCTCTTCCAAAGAAAAAACAGGATTTTTTAGTCACATCAAAATCATGTAATTCGCAATCATTAGTATGCGGTGTTGTCGCCACAATTTGATAACCCTTTTGTTTTAAATCTGAAATACAATCCTTTACCGTTTGATAGCGGTTCAAATCCACCCATTTTTGAGCTCCCATAGCAATTTCTCTATCAATATTTTTAGAGTTTTGCTCTTCAACAATATTTATTTCTTGTATACCGAACACATCACAACTTCGCATTACGGCACTCGTATTATGAAGCTGATACACATCTTCTGTAGCTACTGTAAAATGTTTGGTGCGTTGCGATAAAACAGTGTCAAAACGTGATTTACGAGATTCTGTTAAATAGCCTTCCATATGTTCGAGAAATTTTAAATCAATCATATTTCAAAAATACGGAATGTCATTATGAGGAACAACGTGATGTAGTAATCTTTAATCCGGAATTCTTTTAATAAAATTACCTAATCTCACAAAAGTAAGATTCGCAATAACCTTAAAGTTAGTATATTTATACTATGAAAAAACACCTAGTGGTTCTTTCTGGAGCTGGTATGAGTGCCGAAAGCGGCATTAAAACCTTTAGAGATGCCGATGGGTTATGGGAAGGTCATGACGTTATGGAGGTTGCTACTCCTGAAGGATTTGCTGCCAATCCTGAATTGGTATTAGATTTTTATAATCAACGTAGAAAACAACTTTTTGAGGTTAAACCAAATGGAGCTCATATTGATTTAGCGAAATTAGAAGATAATTTTGAAGTGACTATCATAACGCAGAATGTAGATGATTTACATGAACGCGCAGGAAGTACAAACGTTATTCATTTACATGGTGAATTACTAAAAGCACGCAGTAGTTATGATGAAAAAGATATACAAAAATGGAAAACAGACTTGGTATTAGGTGACGTTTGCCAAAAAGGACATCAATTAAGGCCGCACATTGTTTGGTTTGGCGAAGATGTTCCTATGATTGAAAGCGCTGTTGAAATTTGTGCAACCGCAAATGTTCTTATTATTATTGGAACTTCTATGCAAGTCTATCCTGCTGCCAGTTTAATGCATTATGTCCCTCAAAATACGCCAACATACTTTATTGACCCAAAACCGAGTATGGAGAGTAAAGAAAATTTAACTGTAATTACTGAAACGGCTACTACGGGCATGAAAATAGTAATAGATAATTATTTGCTTTAATCAACTCGTTTTAAATCTAAATCATGGAAATCAAAACTAAAGTCTATATTAGGAGATATCCCTTTCATTTTTATACTTTGTGCTTTACCTTTTTCATCTAAAAAAAACATTGCAAAAGCATCAGCATTCATATCTTGGTATTCCCATTTAACGGCAAATGTATTCGCTTTATAAAAAAACATTTCTCCATTAAGTTTAGGCGACCTATGTGATTTCATACACAATTTATTCCCATTCATAAAAACTTCAACACGACCAAACCAAGGATCTTTATATACACCAATGAAATCATCAACTTTTATATGAGAATTATCAACGTTTTTAACAACTTCCCATACTTTTTTAGTTACAGCATCTCCTTCTTCTTTCCTCCTTTTAAAATAGGTAGCATATTTATCAATCCAACCAAAATCATCCAATCCTAAATAACTATCAACGATTGTATTTGATACCGCTCCGAATATACCAGCACCATCATCACTTGTGTTTGTTAAAATAACAACCCCTAAATTAATATCTGGAATCATAATAGTTTTTGATAACATGCCTGGTAGTCCACCGGTATGAGAAACGCTCATATTTCCTTTCATATCAGACAGATCCCAACCTAATCCATAACCAGCAAAATGGGAATTATAACGTGGATTTCTATTAACATCCGTTACCGTATGTATTTTCCACATTTCCCGTTGGCTTTTTGGTGAAAACAATTGCTCTTTTAAACTATCGCCATACTTGCCATTATTTAAGTGCACTAACATCCAATTAGAAATATCATCGACATTTGAATAAATACCACCTGCAGCTCCATTAATCATTTCTTGAAAATTAGGAAGTACTTTTAATGTTCCAGAATTTGAATCATGTGGTTTTGCCAAGTTACTTTTATCTTTTATTCTATCTAAGGAAGAATCTGAATTATCCATATTTAAAGGTCTAAAAATTCGCTCTTCAATAAAATCTTCCCATGACATACCAGAAACTCGGGCAATGATCTCACCAGCGACCAAGTATAATAAGTTGTCATAATCAAACTTTGTTCTAAAAGCTGAAACAGGTTTAAAATGCTGAAAGCTTGATAGTAAATCATCTATTGTAAAATCTGAACCGTCTGGAAAAAACATAAGGTCTCCAACTCCTAACCCTAAACCACTGCGATGTGTTAATAAATCTTGAATATTAAAATTCTCAGTCACGTACGGATTGTACATTTTAAACTCTGGAATAAAATCTTTAACCTTATCGTCCCATTTTAATTTCTCATCCTCAACTAAAATGGCTAAAGCAGCAGTTGTAAAGGCTTTACTGTTAGAAGCAATTGCAAAATTAGTATGCTTATTTATAGGACTTTTAGTATTTGCAGATTTCACACCAAACCCTTTACTATATATGACTTTTCCATCTTTTACAATGGAAATAGCACACCCCGCGACATTAAACTTACTTAATGCATAATCTACAATGGAATCAACTTGTTTTTCAGAGAATTGTGCAGAAGATAAATTTGAAATAAAACAAGTAAAAACAAGGGGTAAAAAGAATTTAAAAAAAGATTTCATAATAGATAAGAATTAGTTTTATCTATAAATATACTATTTTAAGGATAGCTTTATCTAGTCTTTGAATTTTTCTCCTCAATCCACTTACTCATAAACTTTGTACTTTGTAGCATGTGATGGTGAAGCATTTGACCTGTGAAATTATTATGTCGGTGCTGATTGAGTTGTTGCGTTATTTCTGTAATTACTTTCAAAATTTTGTCTTTATGTTCTTTCCTATTAAAACGATGATTAATTATGTCAAATCCATTTTCCCCCTTTGCTTTCCATATCGTTTCATTTTGGAATAACGCGATAGCTTTATTTGAAAATAGTTTTGGGTTATCTTCAATAAAACCATTAGGTTCCATATCTCCAATCATACCTTCTGCTCCAATCCTTGTCGTTATAAAAGGCGTTCCATTTTTCATGGCATCAACTAACTTACCTTTTAAACCTGCTCCGAATCTAATAGGCGCTAAACATACTCTCGCATTTTGCATGACGACATTTACATCTTCAGCAAAACCTTTGATTAGAAAACCTTCTTTATCGTTATGCAGCTGATTGACTTTTTGAGAAGCATAAGCACCATAAACATGTAATTCTGCTTTTGGTAATTGCTTTCTAATTAATGGCCAAATGGTTTCTTTTAAGTAAAGAACTGCATTATAATTAGGCTCATGTAAAAAATTCCCTATGGTTATAAAATGATTTCTGTTTTCAAATTTTGGAAGTGTTTTAATATCTTCTTCTGAGATAGAATTCAGCATAAAAGGTAAATATAACAACAGAGATTCATCCACTTTAAACTGATGTTTCAAAATATCCATTTCAGCTTCAGAAATAATCAAACTCAAATCACTTCTGTAAATACTGGCTATCTCTCGCTTTGCGGTATCATTGAATAAATAAGATTCATCAAATGGTTTGTCGTCCTTAAAAGCCTGTTGTCTGCCTTTTCTTAAGCAATGTAAGTCTTCTGTGTCTAAAACTCTTAACGCGTCAGGGCACTGTTCTTTAACGCGCCAACCGAATTGTTCTTCCATCATAAAGCGATCGAACAAAACCACATTAGGGTTAAGTTTCTTGATGAAAACATCAAAAGACGAGTTATTTAATTCAATAGAAACTTGAGAAACTCCAATACTTTCCAAATTAAAAGCATTGTCACTTTTAGCACATGGACTTGCAAATGTAATGTGATACTCTTCTGAATGAAATACTTCAATTAATTGCATCATCCGGCTACCCGCAGCAGAACTTTTAGGCTCTGGCCAAACAAAACCAATAATTAATAGGTGCTTTCGCATGGTTTATTATACTATTAAAGTACTACTCAGGCTTCGGTTCTAAACCATATTTTAGTCGTACCAATTTTGCCCAATCAATAACAGCCATTCTTTGTCCATCAGTTAATTTTGCTACATCATGGGTCCAAGTATAAGAATTTAAAGGCATTTCTTTTTGTTCAACCATTTCTATGAGTTCTTCAAACTTATGGTCTTTTCTTTTTGTAGAATTCCCCTCCCAGTTAGATAGATTAAAATGCTTTTTTCCATCTTTTACATGTTCAGCCAACCAAAAATTTACTGGAGTTATGTTATTATACCAAGGGTATTGTGTAACATCACTATGACAATCAAAACATGTTTCTTTTAAAATGATTTTTACATCGTTAGGAGGGTTAGTTTCAGACATAAAAGCATCAATAGAAGCTAAATCACCTTCGTTTTTGTCAGGTCCAAAAAATTGAGCTACTACGAATGCAATTAGTAATACTAATAATATCTTTTTTATTATTTCCATGGTTCGAAATTTATATCTTACATAAACAGTTTAGAAATTTAAAAGTAGTAAAATATCCTATGAGTTTAGAAGAATTATATAAAGAATTAAGTAACATAACTGTGTTGCGCGAAAACCGCTTGAAATATGCTAATATGGTTTTAGAGGACATGAGTTTGTTTCCTAAACTTATGGACATTTTGTTTATGGTAGATGATAAGGTCTCTTGCAAAGCAGCATGGGTTTTGGAGTTTATTTGCGATGAATATCTTTATGCCATTGTGCCTTATTTAAACAAATTTACAAGCAACTTAAAAAAAATTCATTTTGATTCTGCAGTTCGTCCTGTTGCTAAAGTTTGTGGTTTTATAGCCACTGATTATTATTCGAAAAAACCAAATACCTTACAAAACACACTCTCTCCAATTCACAAAGAATTTATAGTTGAAGCATGTTTCGATTGGCTAATTAGCGACCATAAAGTCGCCCCAAAAGTTTACTCCATGGAAACACTTTACCTTTTTGGAAAAGATAGCAATTGGATACATACAGAACTTGCTTTAATCTTGGAACAAGACTTTTCAAAACAAAGTGCTGGTTTTAAAGCTAGAGCTAAACAAACATTAAAAAAAATAAAGAAAAATAAGTTGTAATTTATAACTGCATAACTTCTGTTAATTTTTCGTCATCAATAGTAAGTAAGCCGCTTTTTACTAAACGTTTTGTTAGTGTTTTCCAGTTTTTATCTTGAACAAAGATGCTTTTAAGAATTGGAAAGGCCTTATTAAACTCTCTATTATTTAATAAATTAATAGCGTGCCAATATTTCATTTCTAAATTATCTGGAAATAGTTTTTGCGCCTCTAAATATAAGTTTTCAGCCTCTTTTGTATCACCAAGCTCCATAGCTAGGTCACCATTATTCATAAAATCATAGGCCTTATGAATTTTAATTAATCGTTCCAATTCTTGTATTGGGTTTGCATGGTCTTCAACTCGAAGATCCATCACCACATCTTCCCAAGAATTGCCAGTTGCTTCACCTTTAACGATTAAAATAGCAGCTGATTGTTTACCTCTAATATCGCCTTTTTCATTTTCTGCAGCCTTTAATGCGGCTAATACGCGTTGGCTTAAATCACCTTTAGAAGATTCAAAAGCGTCCGCCATGGCATCCCAAACGGTATTATTCAACATCATATTTGCCTGAACAGAAAAATTATCGCCTTGTCTATTCCCAGCTTCATCAATACACTGGCTTCCTGTATGCGTTGCAACTAAACCATTTTTATTTAAAAAAGCAACTTGTCTATACATTTCACCAGAATCGTTTTGCAATAATGCATTTAAAGCTTGGTCTGGAGACAGACCTTGTTCCATTAACGTTAGCCCCTTTGGTCCATAACTTGGGTTAACGAAAGATTGCGTAGCCACAACCCCAACACCAGCTTTACCATAAGTAACTACACTACCCACACTAAACCAATGGCTTTGTACAGCAACGGCCATATCTCCAGATACTGAATCTCTTGCTACAATAGAATACGTATGTGTAAATGGCTCGGCTTTTTTATAAAATTGAGCGGTTATGGTTTGAGAAATGATGAAAATGCATAAAAATGATACTAATTTCATGTTACCGTTTTTTTATTAAATATACTATTTATTGTCGAATGAAATAATTTTTTCATTAAACTTCGATTCTAATTATTAACATCTTACATACAAAAATTCTATCTTTGCCACTTCTAAAAACCAAACATAAATTATGTCATTATCAGCATTAAATGCCATCTCTCCTATTGATGGACGCTATAGAAGTAAAGTAAATGAGTTGGCTCCATATTTTTCTGAAGAAGCTTTAATAAAATACCGTGTTTTAGTTGAAATAGAATATTTTATTGCGCTTTGCGAAATTCCTTTACCTCAACTTCAGTCTGTAGATAGTGCTATTTTTGAAAATTTAAGAGCGATTTATAAAGATTTTTCTTCTGATGATGCTTTAGCTATTAAAAAAATTGAAAGTATTACCAATCATGATGTTAAAGCTGTTGAATATTTTATTAAAGATCAATTTGATGCTTTAGGTTTATCTGAATATAAAGAGTTTATCCATTTTGGATTAACCTCTCAAGATATTAATAATACAGCTATTCCTTTAAGTATTAAGGAAGCTATGAATGATGTTTATGTCCCTGAATATTTTATCATTTTAAATAAATTAAAGGACTTATCTAAAGACTGGGCAGCCATTCCTATGTTGGCTAGAACCCATGGACAACCTGCATCTCCTACTCGACTTGGCAAAGAAATTGAAGTTTTTGTAGTGCGTCTAGAAGAACAATTTAATTTATTGAACAATATACCAAGTGCTGCAAAATTTGGTGGTGCTACAGGTAATTTTAACGCGCATCATGTTGCTTATCCAAGCATTGACTGGAAAGCTTTTGGCGGGAAATTTGTTCAAGAAAAATTAGGACTTCAGCATTCATTCCCGACAACACAGATTGAGCACTACGACCACATGGCAGCTTTGTTTGATACCTTGAAGCGTATTAATACGATTATCCTAGATTTAGATAGAGACATTTGGACTTATGTTTCAATGGAATATTTCAAACAAAAAATTAAAGCTGGTGAAGTTGGTAGTTCTGCAATGCCACATAAAGTAAACCCTATAGATTTTGAAAACTCTGAAGGAAACTTAGGTATTGCAAACGCTATTTTCGAGCATCTTTCTGCTAAACTCCCAGTTTCAAGATTACAACGTGATTTAACAGATAGCACTGTTTTACGTAACGTTGGCGTCCCTTTTGGTCATACACTTATTGGTTTTAAATCAACTTTAAAAGGTTTAGATAAATTATTGTTAAACGAAAGTAAATTTGCTGAAGATTTAGAAAACAATTGGGCGGTCGTTGCCGAGGCTATTCAAACTATTTTACGTCGAGAAGGTTACCCTAATCCATATGAAGCGTTAAAAGGTTTAACGAGAACAAATTCTAAAATAAATCAAGATTCTATTGCAAATTTTATTGATACTTTAGAAGTCTCAAACACAATAAAAACAGAATTAAAATGTATTACGCCTGGTAATTATACAGGAATTTAAATATTAAATGGGATAACATGTTAAACGACAAACAATCTTTGATACTTACCGGACTTATGGTTGCTGGTATTTTTATTTTTGGAGTACTCGATATTCTAGAAAATTTTGTTGTATTAACCATACTTACTATCGTATTTTTTACTGTTGTTATTAATATTTTTTATTCTAAGCTTAAACTAGAAGATACCACTCCAAAACAAGACAATTCCAAATAAAAAAGGGTTCTTTTAGGAAACTCATATACTCCAAAAATGATATAAAAAAACCTAGATGTCTACATCTAGGGTTTTTACTTTAATATAACTACTATAAATTATTTAAAGTAATTCATAATATTTTCTATTTGGCCTTTTTCAATATTTGCATTTTGAAATGCACTAATTAAGGTAACCATTTTGTCTGGATTCATATCATCTCCTAAAATTCTAACAATACCAAATCCCATATCTTTAGCACTTCCAAAAACTATGACTTCATCTGCTTCCTCATCAGTGCCAATATACTTTACAGATATCTTGTTGCCCTTATCGCTAAACTCCATTAAGCCATTGTATTTACTATCACTTAAAATAGTTTTTACTTTTGCTAATTCTGCTAAATAGGTTTCAGTGTCTGTTTCATTAACCTTATATCCTAAAAAATTTAACTTATTTACAGAATTATAAGCTTCTTTTTGAGCTTCAGTAAAATTAGATTTATCAAGTTCAATAAGTGAAAGTGGTAAATCTTGAGATATAAAGTTCTTAGATTCCTGGTTATCTACGTAATAGCGTTGTAAACTAACATTATCACCGCAGCTAGTAAAAATAACTGCGGTTAATAATGCGTATGCTAAATATTTGATTGCTCGTTGCATGATTGATGATTAGTTTTATTTGTTCTTTTCTAAATGACTACCACCTGGTATATTCATTTTATCAGTAAGTTTAGAAATTTCGTTAAGATCTATATCTCCTGTAAGTGACACTACAACTGTTTCTATTTTTCGTTCCTTACCATTAATTTCAACCTTTTCATTCATTACTTTATCAATACCATTTACATAGATTAAAAGCTCTTTAACGTGGTCTGCATCTTTACCTTCTTTTACATAAAATTTCACCTCAGCACCATCATCTTTTACTTCCATTAACTCTTCTAAGCCTCCAGATCGCGATTTTACCCATTTAGAAATATCAGCAGATATTACTTTATTATCAGTAACAATAGTTTTAAAACTCGTGATACTTTTTACCATATCCATGTATGCTTTTGCTTCAGCATCTTCAACATTAATACCCATTTTAGCTATCATTTGAAACATTTTGGGTTTTATAGAGACATAAGTAACATCAGCATCGTCACTATATTTTTCAAAAATATTTTTCTGTGCCATCCCCGCTAGTGGTACTAACATAATGGCCATTACTAATACTATTAATTTATTTTTCATCGTTCTTGCTTTTAATTTATTTGTGTTCATTAATTCTAATTATTTAGTTTTTAAAAATTATACTTGTGGCATTTTCAATTTCGTTAAGATATCCTAAAGTAGAAGTACCTTTATTTACCTCATTAAGATAACTAACAGTTGATGCACCTGTATTGAATTTTTCAGAAATCATTTCCATTGATTTTGAAAACTCGTTAAAGGCTAGTTGCGGGTCTTCATAGGTGCCTAAATCACTACCGTAAATTGAAGTTCCAAAATAAAACCCTAGTATAAGAACCGCTACTGCTGCGACAGAAATCCATTTGTAATTAAAATTACGTTTTGTTTTTAATGGAACGTCTTTAGTAAATCGCTCTTGCTTGTTTACCAAAAAATACTCAAACATTGGTTTGTACATTTCTAAATGCGGCGCTACAGTTCCCTGTGTAAAATAGTGTTTTAACTGCTGCTCTTCTTTAAGCGATGTTTCACCGTTTTCGTACTTTTCTAGTAATTTTTCTATATTATCTAACACCATAATTGTGTGTATTTGTTAATTTTTCTCTTATTGTTTTTCTTGCTCTCGATAAGGCGACACGTACCGCTGTATTACTCATATCCAGCATTTTTGAAATCTCATCAAAATCATAGTCTTCTATATCTCGTAATTGAATTATCATTTTTTGTTGTTCCGGTAATTCGGCAATAATTTTGGCTACCCAACTTACACTATCATTAAATTCAACTTGCTTTTGTAATGGTGTGTTTTTTTCTTCGTAATTACTATGTACAATTTTCAAATTTTGTGCCTGTTTAGATTTTAACTTATCAAAACAATAATTCTTTGTCATGGTCATCGAAAAAGCCTCTACATTCTTATACTCAGCAATTTTTAGTTTATTATTCCACAATTTTAACAGAACTTCCTGTGTCGCATCTTCAGCCTCTTCCCTAGACACAAGCAATCGTTTTGCTAAACGAAATACTTTATCCTTAAAAGGCAACACAATATTTAAAAACTCTGTTTGAGTCATTTTGGTTTGGTTTAATTAAAAAAGCTTTGTTAAGGCTATTTGATATTACGACGACACAGTATTTGTTTTGTTACATGACAAATAAAAAAATATTAAATATTATGGCGTAACCCCATCGGATCGGGCTTTCTCTACTCGCTTCCTCCTGCGTCGGAGAGCTCAAACATACCGTTCAATCCCACGCGGGTTTATCACCGAAGTTTCAGTAAAACTAATATCTACTATCTTAATTTATAAAAACTATAGAATTACATTCAACGAAATTTCAAGTGTTTATTTTTTATTAAACAATAATGTAAGTAAATTTAAGGTTTTAAGGACTAAACTTGAAATTGAAAAAAAACTATGCAAAATTATAAAGCCCTAATCCTACTGTTTATATTTTCACTTAGTGCAGTAAGTTGTTTTGAAGATAATGATGATATTGGTGTTACTGCAAATGAAATAAATGATTTTGTCTGGAAAGGCATGAATCTTTTTTATCTCTATAAAGACGATGTACCAGATCTAGCAAACGATCGATTTTCAGGTAATGGTGAGTATGCTTCTTATTTAAACAATTTTTCTACTCCACCAGATTTATTTGAAAGTTTAATATACGAAAGAGAAAATGTTGATAGGTTTAGTTGGATTGTTGATGACTATATTGCTTTAGAACAGTTGTTTCAAGGCAATTCAATTACCAATGGCATGGAATATAGCTTATTTTTGGCTCCCAATAGTACTACTGAGGCTGTCGGCATTATACGTTTAGTTTTACCAGATGGTCCAGCAGATAATAATGATTTAAAACGAGGCGATATTTTTTATGCCATTGATGGTGTAAAACTAACACTAGATAATTTCAGATCGTTAACCAGTAAAGACACTTACACATTAAATCTTGGTTTTTATAACGACAAAGGCACAATAGATACTGATGACGATAGCATAGACCCACTGAATAGAGATGTCAATTTAAGTAAAGTTCAATATTCAGAAAATCCAGTTTTTAAAATAGAGATTATTAATGTTGGTGGAGAAAATGTTGGCTATTTAATGTACAACGGATTCACAGCAGGTTCAGAAAACGAATTAAATTCTGTGTTTGGTGAATTTAAATCTAATAATGTTCAACATTTAGTTTTAGATTTAAGATATAACCCCGGTGGAAGAGTAAATGTTGAAACTTTTTTAGCTAGTATGATTACAGGCCAATATACCGGAGACCTTTTTCAAAAACTCATATACAATAGTACGTTGCAGAGTAACAATACTGATTATAATTTCGCTAATAAATTAGATGATGGAGGTATAATTAATAGTTTGGGCTTGAACAAAATATACGTTCTAACCACAGGGCGATCAGCTTCTGCAAGTGAAGGTCTAATAAATAGCTTAACGCCTTATATGAATGAAATCATTCAAATAGGAACAACTACCGTTGGAAAAACACAAGCATCAAGAACACTTTATGATTCTCCAAATTTTCAAAGAGCAGGTGCTAACCCAAATCACACCTACGCTATGCAACCTCTAATTGCGAATGGGGTTAATAAAGATGATGTCGCAGTTCCAGGAACTGGACTTCCTCCATCTATTGGATTTGAATATCAAGAAAGACCACTAAATTATGGCATCTTAGGTGATATAAATGAACCCATGCTAGCCCTAGCTTTAGCTGATATTGAAAATTCCAGCAGTAAAATCTCAGATATTAAATCTAAATCTGCTAAAATTTTTAAATTATTAATGGACAGTAATGATTTTAATCCGCTTGAAGGTGGTATGATTATCGATTAAATTCCAATTCGTGTGAATAAACACAAAACCTAGTTCAACTGGAGTTCAGGCAAAGATTCAGCATTGGCACTTTATCTTTTATTACAAGATGATCGTTTTTCTGTTGAAGAATTAATTATAACAATAAACAGTCATTACAATCGTGTATCTATGCACGGACTGAGAAAAGAACTTCTACTTGCTCAAACTGATGCTTTAAATATTCCTGCAAGTGCAATAGAACTTCCAGAAATGCCAAGTATGACGGTTTATGAACAAAAAATGTTAGAAAACTTATCAATATTAAAAAAGGATGGATTTACCCATACATCGTTTGGTGATATATTTCTTGATGATCTAAGAGCTTATCGAGAACAACAACTTGAAAAACAAAATTTACAGGCCATTCTCCCTATTCGGAAACAAGATACATCAGAACTTCTTAACGAGTTTTTAGATTTAGGTTTCAAAACCATTATTGTTTGTGCAAATTCTAAATATTTTAACGACCACTTTGCAGGAACTATTATCGACAATAATTTTATAGACAACTTACCTGAAACTGTTCATTCATGTCGCGAAAATGGAGAATTTCACACCTTTTGTTTTGATGGTCCTATTTTTAAAAATCCAATTCAATTTGCCTTCGGAAACAAAGTAGATCGAGAATATGATTTACTTAAAACTGATGAAAGTTCTGTTTCTAAAAGCGACGACGAAAAATACGGGGTTTGGTATTGCGATTTAAGACCAAAATAAAAAAGGTCGCTTCAAAATAAATTAAAGCAACCTTTTTATATTTCTTTTTTTGCTTATTATAAATTTAAATTCAACCCTAAACTTATATTTCTTCCTCTTGTTGTATATCCCAAAATTTCAAAATAATCTTCATTTAATACGTTAGTGACATTTGCAAAAAGCTTCAATTTATTGTTAATTAATTTATGACTAAAATATAAGTCGATTAATGAATAAGAACTTAATTCTTCATTTGAAAATGTTGAAAAATTAGTATCTGTTCTACTCCCTACAAATTGATAATTTAAAGATGCATATGTCGTTTTAGAAAAATCATATCCTAACCTTGCATTCGCTTTATGTTTTGGTATTCTCAATCTCACACCATCTTTTAACTCGGTAAACGTATAGTTAGTAGAAATTGATAAATCTTTTACAACATCAACTTGAGCTTCCAATTCAAAACCATGCACAGTAGCATCTGTAGTTGCGTTTTCATAAGCTGAAGTATAAATAATGGTATTGGCTTCTTTCCTATTAAAATACACACCATTTATACGGAATCCTTTTTTTGTATTGAACTCTAAACCACCTTCTATGGTTTGATTTTCTTCTGGTTTTAAATCTGGATTTGCTCCAAAAAAGCCAAATAATTGGGACAAATTAGGCGCAATAAACGACGTAGCATAAGAACCAAATGCTTTAGCATAACCCTCATTTACAGCAATATCATAAGAAGGGTTTAAGCTATAAACCAAATGTGAACCATACTCACTATGATTATTTAGTCTTCCCCCTGCATTTAAATTCAATCCAAAATCAGAAACATAAACAACATTCAAATAAGGGTCTGTATTTGTGAAACTTTCTTCAGTGGTAAACAAACTATTGTAATCACCATAATTCAAACCTACTATCGTATAAAATGACTCATCAAAAATATATTTATTAAAAGCATCAATAACATAGCTATCGGCTTCATTAACAGAACCAAATTCAGAAATAGTTTCCCTATCTATTTTAGTATACGCAGCATTTACTTGAAAGCTTCCATTTTCATAAGTGAATTTAGGTGATACACCTACTCTTTTTTGTTGGGAAATATATTCATCATCAGTATCAGCAAAAGCATAAGCTGGCGCCGGGAATCCATCAATATCAGTTTTGAATTTATCATAACCGGCATAAGCTGTTATTTCAAAATTATCAGAGAATTCGTAACCTAATTTTACATTGGTATTATATCTTGAAAAAGGATCTTTCTCTGGGTTTTCTGATTTTGAAGCAGATAAACCATCAGCATAACGATTACCAAAACTCGCTAAATATGTAAACTTATTTAGTGTACCATTCACAGACACATTGTTAGTAAAACTTGAGCCATTATAATTTAAATCATCTTGTGTTTGATTTGTACCTACTACTGATAAAAAACTAGCAGAAATTTCTTTTTTTGACGATTTTTTAGTGGTTATATTAATCACTGCAGTAGCAGCAGCATTACCATAAAGTGTACTTGAAGCTCCTTTTATTATTTCAATAGATTCAACAGTGTTTAAATTTAATAATCTTAAATCAAAATCATTAGCTACAATTGAAGGATCATTAATCTGTACGCCATCAATAAGTACTAAAACTTGCCTATTGTTCCCGCCCCTTATAAAGGTTCCTAAATTTTGGCCTTCAACACCGCGACTACCATTAATTTCAATACCACTTTTAGTATTAATTAATTCTGAAACAGTTCTACCTTGGTTTCTTTCGATCTCCTGTTGTGAGATTTTAATAACCGTTTTACCTGAATTTTCACGTTTTAATTTGAATCGTGAATCTGAAACAACAACTTCATCAAGTTGCTCTACTTTTGTTGAATCGATTTGCTCTTGCGCAAAACCAACCAATGAGAATCCTAGACATAGGAATCCAAAAACATTTGATTTTTTCATTTTAATCAATAATTACTCGAGAATCGTATAAATCTATACGCAAACTTTTATCCCGAAAGTTTAACTTATTTGTTTTGAAAATGGCAGGTCTCCTGACTTGCGTCTTCATGTTGGTCTTCCCAAAGAATAATCTTCAGTGACATTGAAGTTGAACATGAAGCGTTTTAGCTCACAGTTGCGGGAACAGTCCTGGTATTTCACCAGATTCCCTTTTAATCCATTCAATCAAAAATTAAACAGAACCAAAATTTCGATGCAAAAGTAGATGATTTAAATAGAAGTAAATAAACAAATTCTACTTTTTCTGATTCATTTAATAAATAAGATAAATAAAGCCAATAAGAAAATGAGCTATTATAACGCCACCTACTATATATATTGTTAAATTTGAACAGTCTCGCATGATATTGTTTTTTTTTTGAAAATAGATATCTATCAAATAATTAAGCGTGACAATTGTCAGATTACATTTATGAAGCATATTTTTTTTATTTTAATTATTTCATTAGGTTTATTAAATTGTAAAAATAAAATCAAAAAGCAATTAGAAGTCCCTATTGATAACACCTTTATTGACCTTAAATATGCCGAAGGTTTTTCTGTAAAAGATTTAGGAACACATAAAATACTGGAAATAATAAATCCATGGCCAGAAACTGAGAAGCAATATCGTTATGTTTTAATAGATAAAGAACATGCTATAAAAACAACTTTTTCAAAAAATGAATACGATGGCATCCTTATAAATCCGATCAAAAAAATAGTAGTCACATCAACAACCCATATTCCAGCTTTAGAATTATTAGGTGTTGAACATACATTAGTTGGCTTTCCCGGAACCGAATATATTTCTTCTGAAAGTGTAAGACATAATTTAGAAAACGGAGGAATAAGAGAACTTGGCAAAAATGAAGGGTTAAACACAGAAGTACTTTTGGAGCTTAATCCTGACCTTGTTGTTGGCTTTGAAATTGATGGAGGAAACCGATCATTAGAAACTATTAAAAATTTTGGAATTCCTGTCATATTTAATGGCGACTGGGTTGAAAATTCTCCGTTAGCTAAAGCGGAATGGATAAAGTTTTTCGGTATTTTATATGGAAAAGAAAAAGAAGCAGATTCCATTTTTAATAAAATTGAAAGAGACTATTTAGAAGTGAAACAATTAGCCCAAAACGTGAAAACAAAACCAACCGTTTTGAGTGGTGCGATGCATAATGATATTTGGTATTTACCAAATGGTACGAGTACGGAAGCACAATTATTAAAAGATGCCAATGTAAACTATCTTTGGAGCGGCACAAAAGGTTCAGGAAGTTTGAAGTTGAACTTTGAATCCGTTTATGTGAAAGCTAAAGAAGCCGATATCTGGTTGAGCCCCTCAAATTATACAAGTTTTGAGGCTTTAAAAAATGGCAATGAAAATCACGCTATTTTTAAAGCCTTTCAAAATAAAAATATTTACACATTTACCAATACAACTGGAGCTACTGGAGGTGTTTTGTATTACGAATTAGGAATGACAAGACCAGATTTGGTATTAAAAGATATTACCAAAATTTGTCATCCAGAACTATTAGAAAATTACGAACTTTTCTTCTTTAAACCTTTGAAATAATTGGGAAACAAAAAGACATATCGAATACCCTTTTTAATATTGATAGTTATTTTAATAGCTTGTTTTTTTGTGAATATAAGTTTAGGCTCAGTATCAATTCCATTAGAAGATATATTTAAGGGGCTTATTGGACATGCAACGGAACAAGAGCCCTGGCAACACATTATTAAAAACTACCGATTACCAAAAGCTTTAACTGCTGTAATTGTTGGTTCGGGTTTGGGGATTTCAGGTTTATTAATGCAAACACTATTTAGAAATCCATTAGCAGGTCCTTTTGTTTTAGGTATCAGTTCTGGTGCAAGTTTGGGTGTTGCTTTAGTCATATTGGGATCTAGTATTTTTGGAGGCGTTTTAGCTTCTCTTTTAATCTCGAAATGGGGCGTAGTTATTGCTGCTAGTCTAGGTAGTTTTTTAGTTTTACTCGCCGTCTTGATGGTATCTTTAAAAGTTCGTGATACAATGGCAATTCTTATCATTGGACTCATGTTCGCAAGCATAACTTCAGCAATTGTTAGTGTACTCTCCTATTTTGGGTCTGCGGAACAATTGCAACAATACGTTTTTTGGGGCTTTGGTAGTTTAGGTAACGTATCATGGGAAGATCTTGGCATTTTATTCTTGATTTATGCTTTGGGCATTACGCTTGGTATTTCGGCAATCAAATCTTTAAACACTTTACTTTTGGGAGAGAACTATGCTAAAAGTTTAGGATTAAATATAAAACAAAGTCGCTTAGTAATAATTATAGCCACAAGTTTATTAGCAGGAACTATTACTGCTTTTACAGGACCTATTGCCTTTATTGGTTTGGCTATTCCACATTTAACTCGACAAATTTTTAATACTTCAAACCACAAAATTTTACTACCTGCTGTTTTTTTATTTGGAGCTGTAGTGATGTTAATTTGTGATAGTATTGCTCAACTACCTAATAGTGATTTCACTTTACCTATAAATGCCATTACATCATTAGTTGGTGCTCCGGTTGTAATTTGGTTATTAGTTAGAAAACGAAAAATGGTATTTTAAATGGAAAGCAAAAACCAAAATATCATTTTAAAAACTAAAGATTTATCAATTGGTTATACTTCAAAAAAAGGAAAAACTATAGTTGCTTCAAACATCAATATTGCATTAAAGAAAGGGAGCCTTGTTGGTCTAATTGGAGCGAATGGCATTGGTAAATCCACGCTTTTAAGAACACTTACTAATGTTCAAAACGCTTTAAGCGGAAAAGTTTTGATTAATGATACTGATTTCCTGAAATACGCTCCAATTGATTTAGCCAAAGTAATGAGTTTAGTTTTAACCGAACCTTTAGCTTCAAAAAACTTATCTGTTTTAGATCTCGTAGCTTTAGGAAGACAGCCTTATACAAACTGGGTTGGCAACTTATCTCAAAATGATATCGAGATAGTCAATACCGCGCTAGAACAAACTAATATTACTGACTTAAAACATAAAAAATGTTTTGAATTAAGTGATGGTCAACTACAAAAAGTGATGATTGCTCGTGCTTTAGCACAAGATACCGATTTGATTATTCTTGATGAACCCACCACGCATTTAGATATGTATCATAAAGCGTACATTTTAAAATTACTTAAGAAACTGGCTAAGGAAACCAATAAAACTATTTTGTTTTCATCACATGAAATAGATTTAGCTATTCAGTTATGTGATAATTTAATCGTGATGACAAATAATGAAGTGGTCTCAGATGAACCATGTAATCTTATTTCCAAAGGCACTTTTGAAACTTTATTCCCAAAGGATTTAATTGCATTTGATGAAAAAACAGGTAGTTTTAGGATAAAAAAATAAGAATTCATAAAAATAGATTTCTAATAGAAATCTTCTGTACCAGTCTTTAATCTTTCAACTTAAAAATTTATCTTTGATTATATTCCTTTCTAAATGAACGACAGTCTTATTCTTATTATATCCATTTTAATTTCTGCAGCTATTGGGGCCTATTTAGGCATGCTTTACACAAAACTTAAAAGTAAAAGTGACCAAAGCACGCTTAAAGAACGGCAAAACCAAATGGGCTTAACCATTGAAGAGCTAAAACAAAATTTAACCAAAATAGAAACTGAACGTGAAGAGATTCGAAGAGAAAAAGAATTTTTAAGCACAGAATTAGCTAAAAGAAATTCGGAATACGAAAATCTACAACAGTTAAATGTAAAACGTGATGCTGAAATAGAAGAACGACAAGAGCAATTACGTAAAGATTTTGAACTTTTAGCCACTAAAATTCTTGATGAAAAGTCTGAAAAATTCACAATTCAGAATAAAGAAAACATTAAAAATATTTTGAATCCACTTCAAGAAAAAATTAAAGTTTTTGAAGAGAAAGTCGATTTAACTCAGAAAGAAAGCATCAGTATGCATTCGGCATTAAAAGAGCAATTACTGGGATTAAAAGACCTCAACCAACAAATGACAAAGGAAGCTACCAATTTAACTAGAGCATTAAAAGGCGACAGTAAAATGCAAGGTAATTGGGGAGAATTAGTTTTAGAACGTGTCTTAGAAAAATCAGGCTTAGAAAAAGACCGAGAGTATTTTGTTCAACAAAGTTTTACAAGAGAAGATGGCTCTCGTGTTTTACCTGATGTAGTTTTACATCTTCCTGATGGTAAAAAAATGATTATTGATAGTAAAGTATCTTTAACAGATTATGAACGTTTGGTTAATGCAGACGATATTGACAAGGCACAGTTTCTAAAAGCCCATATTAACTCTATCCGAAAACACGTAGACCAACTTTCAGATAAAAATTATCAAGATTTATATGATATTGAATCGCCAGATTTCGTACTCATGTTTATCCCTATAGAACCAGCATTTGCAATAGTTGTAAATGAAGATAATTCCATCTATAATCGAGCCTTTGAAAAGAATATTGTTATTGTAACACCATCTACCTTACTTGCAACTTTACGGACCATTGACAGCATGTGGAACAACGAAAAGCAACAACAAAATGCCATAGAAATTGCACGACAAGCTGGGGCACTTTATGATAAATTTGAGGGCTTAGTTTCAGATCTTACTGGTGTTGGGAAAAAAATTGATGCAGCAAAAAGTGATTATTCTTCAGCTATGAATAAACTAGTTGAAGGAAGAGGCAACCTTATTACAAGTGTCGAAAAACTAAAAAAAATGGGTGCAAAAGCTAAAAAATCTCTTCCTGAAGCTATTATAAAACGTGCTGAAGAAGACACTAATTAAACTAATTTATTTAATGAAATTTTTAATTAAACTATTTATAGTCATACTCATCGTATTTGCTGGATTTTTCAGTTTCGTCAATTTTGCGCACTACAGTGATGGCATAAGAGCAGGAAAACTTGTAAAGTTTAGCAATAAGGGTATTCTATTTAAAACTTGGGAAGGAGAAATAAGTCAAGGCGTTTCTGAGGCTCAAACATTTATCTTTTCTGTTGAAGATGACGAAAAGCAAACCATTGAAGACTTAAATAGATTACAAGGTAAATTTGTTAAACTTCATTATTTTGAGCGTTACAAAACATTATTTTGGCTTGGAGATACAAAATATTTCATAACTAAAGTTGAAGAAGAACAAAATTAAATATGTTTAAACACGTCAAGGAATCTCAAGTATCGCTAACGGAGCTTATGCTTCCATCACACTCGAATTTTAGCGGTAAAATTCATGGTGGGCATATATTAAACCTAATGGACCAGATAGCTTTTGCTTGTGCATCAAAGCATTCTAGAAATTACTGCGTAACCGCATCTGTCAATAAAGTTGATTTTTTAAATCCGATTGAAGTGGGTGAATTAGTAACTCTAAAAGCCTCTGTTAATTATACTGGTAAAACATCTATGGTAATTGGGTTAAGAGTAGAATCAGAAAATATCCAAACGGGGAAAGTGAAACATTGTAACTCCTCTTATTTTACAATGGTTGCGAAGGATGAAAACGGAAAAAATGTAAAAGTCCCTGGTTTAATTTTAGATACTGAGCAAAGTGTTAGACGTTTTGCAAGAAGCATAGCTAGACAAAACCAAACTAGAAAAAGATCATCTAATTTTAAAGCTTCAGAATTTAAAGTTGAAGAGCACATTGAATTTATAAAAAAACAGAATGCTAAGGTGGACTTGTAATGGAAGTTTTTTTATATTATCTTAACAGATATACTAAATCACTTATAAGCCTTAGTAAGGATGTATCGATTTAATTTTTGTGACCTAGAAAATGTATTCAAATAAATAGAGTTTATGCGAAAATGGATTGTAGTATTAGCTATTATATTTCTCGCTGCTGCAGGTAGTTATTTATACTTGTTTCGTGAGCATAGAGATATTAAAAATGAAAAACCAGAATTAATAATCACATCCGCTTTAATCATTAGCGAGTTTATTCAAGAACCAAGCAAATCAGAACAAAAATATTTAAACAAAACAATTCAAGTTTCAGGAATAATTAAAGAAATTAATCCAAGAGGCCTCTTGTTGTCAGATGGGATTTATTGCACTCTCAATGATAGTTTGGCTCATTCTTCTTTGAATATTGAAACACAAATAACAATTAAAGGTCGTGTTATTGGATTTGATGATTTACTAGAACAAATCAAGTTAGATCAATGTTTTATTTTAAATTAGATAATTCGATTTGTAAAATGCGCTTAAAGTATTTGTCTATGACTTTAAAGAATATTAATTATCTAATGGTATATGATTAATGCAAAAAGATTTATAAAACCTAAACACTAAATATATATGAAATACCTATTACTATTTCTTTTTTGTTACCCAGTATTAACTTATTCTCAAAATGATTTACTAGAAGATATAGATTCAGAATCTCGAGATACTTCATATGTAATTGCAGCTTTTAAAGGTTTAAAAGTTGTTAATTTCGAATCTACTAAACTCGTTTATAAAAATGAATTTACACTAGTTGTTTCTCATAGATTTGGGAGTATAGAAAATGGATTTGACACCTTTTTTGGCTTAGATAATGCCGTAACACGCCTTAATTTTATTTATGGAATAACAGATGCCTTTAATATTGGAGTTTCTAGAAGCTCCTTCCTTAAAGTCTATGATATGACGGTAAAATACAGACTAAAAAGACAAGAAAAAAATGGGTTTCCATTTACTATTGTAGGCTTTAATGCCTTATTAATAAATACAGCTCTTGATAAACAAAACCTGCCTTTTTTAGAATTTAAGCATCGATTAGGGTATACAGCTCAATTTCTTATTTCTAGAAAAATAAACACTGATTTTTCATTGGAGCTTGCTCCCACTTTTTTTCATGACAATTATGTCGCCATTGATGAACAAAAAAACTCACAATATGCATTGGGGTTTGGCGGGAGATATAAACTAGGGAAAAGATGGTCCATAAATGCTGATTACGGCTGGCATTTAAATAGAGCCAATAATTCTCCATACAAAAATCCGCTCTCCATTGGATTTGATTTAGAAACCGGTGGTCATGTATTTCAAATGCATTTCTCAAATGCTCAAGCTATGAATACTAACGGATTCCTGGGGCAAGCAGAAGGCAATTGGTCTGATGGAAATATTTATTTTGGATTTAATTTAAGTCGAACTTTTTAATAATTTAAATAACATTTGCTATGAAATTTAAAAACTTAATTCACGTAATAGCGGTATCAATTATTTTTTACAACTGCTCGAGCAGTAGTAATGATGATTTAACCGAACAAACTCCAGAATTACCTATTGGTAAAATTACTTATGATGCTAATGTAAAAGCAATTATTAGTAATAACTGTACAAATTGCCACGGAAGTCCAGCATCAAATGGTGCGCCAACCTCATACAGCACATACACTCAAGTAAAAAATTCAATTGAAAACATATTAGGTCGCATTAATAATGCATCAAGCCCAATGCCGCAAGGTGGACTAATGACACAGTCATTAAGAGATGATATTCAACAATGGAAGGATGACGGGTTATTAGAAAATTAATTTCTGTTTTGAATTCAGGTAACATTTTTTTAGTGCAATAAAGCAAAAAGAAACCTTATGAAATATTTAATAATCACAGTATTCTCATTAATCAGCTTGTTTAGCTTTTCTCAGAATAAATTTATCACTAGAAACGGAATTGTTTCTTTTGAAGCATCTTTACCTTCATTTGAAGAAGTAAAAGCTACAAACAAATCTGTAACAGCCATTATTAATACTGAAAACGGAGAGTTTGCGGCGTTAGTACTTGTTAAAGGATTTCGCTTTAAAAATGCATTAATGGAGGAGCATTTTAATGAAAATTATGTTGAATCAGACAAATATCCGAAAGCAACATTTAAAGGTAAGATTAGTGATTTTGATATAGAAAGACTTGAAGCCTCAAAAAGAAAGATGACTTATAATGGTACCCTTGAGTTTCATGGTAAAACTAAAACATTAGAAAATTTACCTTTAACTTTATCAAAAGATGAAGCTTATAATATTATCCTTTCTGGTACATTTGAAGTAAACGTTGACGATTTTGATATTAAAATACCTAAAGTGGTTAGTTCTAAATTGTCTAAGATAGTAATTGTTACATTCCATTTTATTCTAAATAAAAAATAAGAATGGCTAAATCATAAAAAAAACCTTCATTGAAAAATGAAGGCTTTTTTTATTTTATAAGTGTAATTTAAATCTTTACAAATCTTCTTGTTATAGACTTACCTATTTTATTAGAAGAAATTTTCATAAGGTAAACACCATTATTCCAGTTAGCAATGTCTAGGCTATTTGATAATTTGTTAGCTTCTTTTACAACAATACTTTTTCCTAAAACGTCAAATACCTCTATAGTTA
>ERZ1046740.111-NODE-111-length-67314-cov-25.228401_pt1 | contig 67314 bp, 74 predicted proteins | sample MGYA00383093_ERZ1046740 | MGnify/ENA primary metagenome ERZ1046740 (study PRJEB29581, sample SAMEA5548363) | metagenome | biome: marine; feature: coastal; material: water | depth 25 m | study: Short-term variability in the microbial, nano- and picoplankton... | reverse complement strand
GAATCATCCGGATTCCAGCTTTTTATATCTTTAGCCATTTTGAGCTCCTCTTATTAAAAACTATTAAAATTATTTATTTGCTAATGCGTCGCTAATATTCTTAGCTTTACGCTCCTTACCAAATGTAAAGTGCATCCAAATTAGTGATACCGCTGTTGCACCATAGAGCAACATAAAGATCACTGAATTAACGCCAGTAAAGTCGATCAATGCACCAAACATGATTGGCAGCAAGAAACCACCCATACCACCAGCTAAGCCTACAATGCCTGATACAACACCAATATTGTCTGGATATTCATCTGATAAAAACTTAAATACAGATGCCTTACCAAAACCCCAAGCAATACCTAGAATAAATAATAAAGCGGTAAACACCCAAACATTCAAACTTAAATCAAGACTTGTTGTGCCTGTTGTGGTCTTGATAACCAACTCTGTTTGCGGGTAAGACATAAAGAATAAAGACACTAAAGAAATCCACATTACCCACCAAGTAACCTTGTAAGCGCCATATTTGTCTGAGAACCAACCGCCCAATGCACGAATCACACCAGAAGGTAATACAAAGATTGCCGCCAACAGTGCTGCCGTTTGCAATTCAAAACCGTATTCATTAATGTAGTACTTTGTCATCCACAAAGATAAGGCAACAAAACCGCCAAATACCAATGAGTAGTACTGCATGTATTTCCAAAGCTTAGGATCGTTCAACGCCTTTAACTGATCTTTAATACTGGTATTTTTAGCTGTATGATGTGCAGGGTCTTCATACGTAAACATCCAGTAGCCAACAACAACGACAATCATTGCAACAGCATAAAATTTTGGTACTGCTTGCCATCCATAGGCAATTACTAAAGAAGGAGCAATAAACTTAGTTAAAGCTGCACCCGCATTACCTGCACCAAAAATACCCATGGCAAAGCCTTGATGCTCTTTATCAAACCATTTAGCTGTATAAGCAATACCTACTGAGAATGATGCGCCTGCAATACCAACAAATAAACCCAATATTAAAAACTGCCAGTATTCAGTCGCTTCACCAATAAACCATAAAGGAATGATCATAGCCAGCATTAACACCATGTAAACAATACGTCCACCAATCTTGTCGGTTAACATACCAACTGGCAATCTAAAAATAGATCCGGTTAAAATCGGGGTGGCTACTAATAAACCAAATTGAGTTTCAGATAACTCAAGTAACTCCTTAATGGGAATACCGATAATTGAGAACATTACCCAAACCGCAAAACACGCAGTAAAAGCAATCGTGTTAGCTGCCAATACCGAATTAGCTTGGCCCTTGTGACTACTTATCATTGATAAACCCATCGCTTTCTCCTTTGGTTTTTATAAAAGTTAATGGCGATTTTGCGCTTAACTGAAATTCAAACCTTGACCCGGGTCAATTAATCAAGGTATTTTTAATTTTCTTGACTCAGGTCAAGAAATGCCGAGTTTTAATAATCTGCTAAAATTAAATGATTGATTGCTAGGTAAAATCAAACAAAAAAAACTAAACAAAGTAGGCTCATGGAAAATACAAAAATTAAAGTTGGTTTTATTACCATTTCTGATCGCGCAGCACGAGGAGAGTATGAAGATATTGGCGGCCCAGCCATGCAAGATTGGATTAAAGATGCAATCCTATCTCCTTATGAAATTGACAGCATTATCATTGAAGATGAACAGCCACTAATCGAGCAAACTATGATTGACTTTGCTGATAATAGGAATTGCAATTTAATCTTAACCACGGGCGGCACAGGGCCAACCACACGCGACGTCACGCCTGAAGCAACACACGCTGTTTGTGAACGAATTTTTGATGGCTTTGCTGAGCAAATGCGCAACGTTAGCTTACGAACCGTGCCTACGGCAATTTTGTCGCGTCAAACAGCTGGCACGCGTGGCAATAGTCTAATTATTAACTTACCTGGCAAACCTGCTGCAATTGCAGTTTGTTTAGGTGCGGTATTTTTAGCCGTACCAAAATGCTTAGAGCTACTAGACAACTCTAACATTCAAATTGACTTAGATTTTGTTGAGCAAGAATTTGAGTAGATACTAATCTTTACCTTGAAGATAAGCATCAGTTAAAGCACTTGCTAATGCGTCATCTTGTTTGTCTAACGCGTACTTTTCTATCAACCCATCAATAATAGGACGACATAAGTACTTATTGTGATTATCTCTCAATACATCAAGATTTAACAAACCATTATCAACACAGCCAATTGAGCAGCCTTTTTCATTAGAAAAGACAATTTCTTGATCCATCATAATCTCTAATTCGTAGGTATAAAGTCCAATATTATTATCTTTAGCAATAGCTAAGTAGATAGAATTGTAAAAATCATCATGATTAATAAAATCATCAAGATTAATTAATGATGACAATTCGTGGAATTTACCTTTATAGTCAAACTTTACCGTTGCAGTGATTGTGTTCATTATTTAGTTAATGATAAAAACAACTGTGGCAATTCTTTAGGTAAAGATTCAATGCGATCAACTACTGAATAATTCGAGCCGAAAATATCTGAAATATATTCATCAGCTTTTTTATCCAAACTAATACAATATGGATACATGCCCTTTTGCTGCACTTCTTGTACTGCTTTATGAGCATCTTGAATAAGTACTTTAGGGTCGCCAATATCAATATCTGCAGGTTCGCCATCCGTAAGAATTAACATGAGTTTTTTATCACTCTGCTGCAAGTCTAAATAGTGCGCACCATGTCTAATGGCAGCACCCATGCGTGTTGAAAATTCCGCCTTAAGATCAGCCAAACGAGCTTTAACAGTATCATCCCAATGTTCACCATAACCCTTAATGTGATAATACATTACCTTCTGACGCGTATCAGAGTTAAAGCCGGCAATGGCAAAATTATCACCCAACTGCTCAACTGCCCAAGCTAATAAGGACACCGCCTCCTGAGAAAGCTCAAGAATAGTTTGACCCGAAGATCCAACTGTTTCATTTAGAGACTCAGATAAATCAAGTAGTAACAATACAGATACACTGCGAGAATCATGTTCAAAATCAACATTAATACGTGTATCTGGTTGTGATCCATTTTTTACATCAATCACACTACGTAGTGCAATATCCAAGTCAAGCTCGGCACCTTCTTCTTGATAACGAACACGCTTTTTATTTTGCGGTTTAAGCAAATCTAGAACTTTTTTAAGTTGCTTCACTAAAGATGAGTGCTTATCCAATAATCGATCAATCTTTGATGCATCTGCATGTGAATGAAGTCTTTCATAAACTGCCGCCCAATCGGGCTTGTAAGACTCATAGGCATAATCCCACTCATCATAATAATGCGGTGGAATAACTTCAATCTCTTCCTCATCTTCGTCTTCTACTTTATTAGTATTTTGAAAGATTTCATCATCTTCATCAAACTCTTCAATAAACAACCACATCGAGCGGTTGTCATCTCGATAACTCACTTCAGTATTGTCAAAATACATATCTGGTAACGGATCAGACTTCTGATGGGTTTTAATTAAATAAGCAATGCCCAACTTAAGAGAGTCTTGCGTAGTGCTTTCACCGCCAAGCATTAGCTCTTTAAACTTCTCAACAAATTCCAAAAGAATTGGATTTTTATAAGGATGGTTTTCATCAGCTAGTGCGCGAGTAAGAATAATAGCCCTATGTCTAACGCAAGATTGATTAATACCGTCACAGTCACTCTCGCCTGGGGTCGGAATAAGACTCATCCACAATTTCTTTAAGCCAGGATATTCTTGAGCAGCTAAATATTCAACTCTGGCATCTTCAAATACTTCAGCAAGTAAGCGCTGCTGAGGAGAAATATTATCAGCTACCGCTCTTTTTGTAAAGCGGTGATGTGCTACCAAATGCGCCACTAGCGCCATATACCTTCTACAAGCAGAAACACCATTTAGCTCGGTGTAAATATCTGGAAGGCGAATAACACCATCTTCCAAATAAGGATGAAAGTGCTCTAACTTTTCAAAATCAGGTGAATATGGCGCATACATAAAATCTGTTTTCCACAAAGCTTGCTGGAACAGATTAATCGGACGCTCTAAATCACTAAATAACATGCCATTTCTCTGACGTTGAAATACCGCTTTAGAATCAGCAGTAGCTAGAGAAAAGTATTCTTCCTGGCGCTCTGGGTGATTTTGAAAATACCTTAAGCCATAGTTGACCCATTCATAAACACCTTCATAATCTAGCTGCTCTAATAGTAAATGCACTTGACCAATTAGTGCTTTTAGTGAAGGAGATGTGTGCGTATCATGAATGCCATGAATAGAAATAGTAGTCTTATTTAGGTGATATTCAATCAAACCTAAATAATCGTCAAGCTGGTCAGAGTTTGTATGTTCTATTACATCAATAAAGCTAATTATAAATGGCTCAACTGCATCTTTATTAGGTGTGCGTGATATCTTCTGATAAGCAAAATTAGTGATTTTTTCAATAGCACCTTCGCCATAAAATTCACCCACCCAAGGCATTACTTTTAAAAAAGCAATAGATAGCTTATCACCTTGGCCAATTTTAGCCAAAAATTCAGCACCTTTATAATAGTACTCTAAATCAGATTCGCTAAGTTTTAGCTGCGCTTGACCTATATTTTTATGAAAAACATCAGTGACACTATCAAAAGCGCAATCTAATTCGCGATAATGATAAAAATCATCCAGTTTAGAATCTTGTGGATCAGTAGTCATACAAAAGAATTAGCCAAAGATCGCATCAATCGCACCACCCATGGTTGTGCGAACTTCTTGATCATCTGTAATTGGATTAACCAAAGCCATATGACAGGCATCTTTAGCTTCAATACCACTTTTAATTAGTATGCCTGCATAGTTAAGCAAGCGTGTTGATGCACCTTCATCAAGACCATGACCCACTAAATTACGCGTTGCTTGTGCTAACTTAACTAATTTTTCAGCTGTTTCAGTATCAACCTCTGACTCTTTAGAAACAATGCTAGCCTCAAGATCAGCCGAAGCGTAATCAAAGTCCATGCCAGTGAAACGCTGCTTGGTAGACTGCTTAAGATCTTTCATTAATGACTGGTAGCCAGGGTTGTATGAAATAACCAACTGGAAATCAGGGTGTGCTTTAACCAGCTCACCTTTTTTATCAAGCATAAGCTCACGACGGTGATCAGTTAATGAGTGAATAACCACCATAGTGTCTTGACGCGCTTCAACCACTTCATCCAAATAACAAATTGCGCCGTAACGAGCGGCCAACGTTAGTGGGCCATCAACCCAACGAGTGCCATTAGCATCTAACAAATAACGACCAATTAGATCAGAAGCGGTGATATCTTCATTACAAGAAACAGTAATAATAGGCTTATCTAATTTATGTGCCATATGCTCAATAAAACGAGATTTACCACAACCTGTTGGCCCTTTAACCATGACTGGCAATCTTGATTTATACGCAGCAGTATAAAGCTCTACTTCATTTGATTGTGCTTCGTAAAATGGCTCTAGTTCAATTTTAAATTGATTGATATCGAAATCTGACATAGTTCTATCCTTATTAATGTTGGCCATGCTAGCGCAATGGCTCGTATAGTTTGAAACGCTTAGCTAAAAAAGAGCTTAATTCTTGTTTAGCTAAGTGTTCCTTAGAAAAAAAAGCCTCTACATATGGCAGAGGCTTTTTATAACTAAGTGTTACAAGATTTACTTGTGAACGCCTAGCTTGTCTCTCCAACCAGGGAAGATTGTATCTGCATCACCAGGGAATGACTCGAATGCACGAGCAAATTCGTTATGGTCTTTAGCAAATTCAATTGGATCAGCACCAGACTTCCAACATTCGTATGATTGACGAAGTGAAGTTGCACCAGCCGCTGGAGAATCGATATGACCGTAAGAACCACCACCAGAAGTGTTGATTACGTTACCGTGACCTAGGTTCTCGAAGAAACCTGGAAGACGTAGAGCGTTCATACCACCAGAAATAATTGGCGTAGTTGGCTTCATACCGTACCACTCTTGGTGGAAGAATGGACCATCAGCGCTATCACGCTCAATCATGTATGCGATGTTTCTATCATCAGCGCCACCTTCCATCTTACCGAAGCCCATTGTACCCACGTGGATACCAGACGCACCCATAAGGCGAGAAAGCTTAGAAAGAACAAATGCAGTGTAACCACGAACTGCAGAAGGTGACGTAACCGCACCGTGACCAGCTCTATGGTAGTGTAAGTATTGACCTGGGTACTGACGACGAGCAGTAGTAACCATACCTGGACCACCAACGTAACCGTCAACTAAGAATGCAACACGAGGCGCATCTACACCGAAAGTCTCAAGAATAAAGTCAGCACGAGCACACATCTCATGGTAGTCATCAGCTGTAATATTTGCTGAGAAAATCTTAGCTTCACCAGTTTCATCTTGTGCGCGCTTCATAGCGTCAGCTACTAGAGGGTATACCTTCTTAGCAGGACAGAATACTTGGTTACCTTGAGGCTCATCGTTCTTAATAAAGTCGCCACCTAACCAGAATTGGTATGCAGCTTCTGCAAACGGCTCAGGACGTAAACCTAACTTAGGCTTAATAATTGTACCGGCAATGTAACCGCCATCATTGTAGTCACGACCAAGAAGTGACCATAAGTCATTAATTGACTGCGAAGGACCATCAAATAACTGAAGCATCTTACGTGGTACGTAGAAGTCTTGCATTTGAGCTTGCTTAACATCACCCATGCCTTGGTTATTACCAATAGCAAGTGTTAAGAAAGATACAACCATTGTACGACCGTCAATAATATTACGGTCAAACAAGTCAATTGGGTATGCGATCTTCATGATGCCTTTAGCCTCATCAATTTCATATACTAATGCATCTACACCTTTAGTGAAGTCATCTGTTGTTGATACTTCAACGTTAGTACCTGTAGATGATTCAGCTGCAAGGTGAGCAGCTACTTCTAAATAACCATAACCATCAGCTGGCGTCATTGTATAGGCAACTAATATATGATTGTCACCTTTGATTAAATCATCTTCATTTAATGACAAATCAGCATATCTATTCGATTGATCCATTGTGGACTCCTATCTATTAAAAAACGCCCATGATACAAGAAGATTTAAATAATGTAAAATAATATTTATTTAGTAAATGATAAGTTTTATTTATGATTAATTACACACTCAAACAACTCTATAGTTTTGAAGCAGTTGTTCGCCTTAAAAGCTTCACCAAAGCTAGCAAAGAATTATTTGTAACCCAGCCTGCGGTTTATATGCAAGTTCAGCAGCTTACTCAAAACATTGGCTCTGATCTAATTAATACCAAAGGTAAAACCGTAACACCTACTTATATTGGTAAAAAGTTTTATCAAACCTGTGTTGAGGTAATCAGCACACTGGAAGGCAGTAAACTAGACATTGATCAAACACTCGATCCTGAGGCGGGTCATTTGCAAATTGCAGTTGCCACAACAACCAACTCTTTTGTATCACGTATTTTAGCAAAATTTAAATCAGAATTTCCAAAGATGACCTTTCATTTGGAGGTAACCAATCGAAAAATGTTATTAGAAAAGCTAACCAATAACACTGCAGATTTAGTCATTATGGGTGAGCCACCACTGGAAATGAATCTAGAGACTCAACCATTCATGGAAAACCCACTGATTGCCATTGCCCATCCAGACCATCCATTACTAGGAAAAAACAACACCATTAAAGCACTTAACAAAGAGACTTTAATTACTCGAGAAGAAGGCTCGGGTACGCGCATTACTATTGAACGCATTACCGGAATGCAGTTTAACTCCGATATTCAAATAAACTCAAATGAAGCTATTATTGAAGCGGTACAGGCAGGACTGGGGATTGGTTTTGTATCAAAACACACGGTTAAGCTCGAACTTGAAAATGATATTATTAAACAACTAAGCGCTGAAAAATTCCCAATTACTCGTCATTGGTATGTTGTGCATAATAAAAAAAGCACACTATCTCCTATTGCTCAGAAATTTAAAGCCTTTATTATCGACAATAGTTAAAATTCGATTTTTTTCAATAAAAAAAGCCCCATAAATGGGGCTTTTTTTAAAGGCTAAATAGATGTAATTTACATCATTCCGCCCATACCACCCATGCCACCCATGTCAGGTGCACCAGCAGCTGGTGCTACTTCTTGAGGGATTTCAGTAATCATTGCCTCGGTAGTAATCATCAATCCTGAGATTGATGCAGCATGTTGCAATGCAGCACGAGTTACCTTAGTTGGATCTAAAATACCCATTTCCAGCATATCGCCGTAGTTTTCATTACCAGCGTTATAACCGTAGTTACCTTCACCATTAGCAACATTATTAAGCACCACAGAAGCTTCACCACCGCCATTTGTTACGATTTGACGAAGTGGCGCTTCCATAGCACGCTTAGTTAGTGCGATACCAATATCTTGATCATGGTTGTCACCTGTTAGTCCGTCAAGCGCTTTAACAGCACGAACTAATGCAACACCACCGCCTGGAACCACACCTTCTTCAACAGCAGCACGCGTTGCATGCAATGCATCATCAACACGGTCTTTTTTCTCTTTCATGGCTACTTCAGTTGCTGCACCCACTTTAATTACTGCTACGCCGCCAGATAATTTAGCCAAACGCTCTAATAATTTTTCTTTATCGTAATCAGAAGTTGTTGTTTCAACTTGTGCTTTAATTTGAGTAACACGGTCATTAATTGCATCTTTAGAGCCAGCGCCATCAACCACAACAGTGATATCTTTACCAACTTCAACACGCTTAGCACTACCTAAATGCTCTTCTGTTACTGCGTCAAGGGCCAAACCCACTTCTTCAGAAATGACCACACCGCCTGTTAATACTGCCAAATCTTGTAGAATTGCCTTACGACGATCACCAAAGCCTGGCGCTTTAACTGCTGCTACTTTAACAATACCGCGCATGTTGTTAACCACTAGTGTTGCTAGTGCCTCACCTTCGATATCTTCAGCAACAATCAATACTGAACGACTAGATTTTTGAGCTAACTCTAGTGTTGGTAATAAATCACGAATATTAGAGATTTTAGAATCATGCAATAAAATGTATGGCATTTCTAAGTCTGCTGACATGGTATCTTGATTATTTACAAAGTAAGGTGACAAGTAGCCACGGTCAAATTGCATACCCTCAACCACATCTAGTTCATTTTCAAAACCAGAACCCTCTTCAACAGTAATAACACCTGCTTTGCCAACTTTCTCCATAGCTTCGGCAATAATATCGCCTACTGATGAGTCAGAGTTTGCAGAAATAGTACCTACTTGTGCAATTGCTTTAAAGTCGTCACAAGGTTGAGATAAATCACGCAATGCTTCAACAGCAGCACCAGTTGCCTTATCGATACCACGCTTAAGATCCATTGGATTCATGCCAGCTGCAACCGATTTAACGCCTTCAACAACCAGCGCTTGTGCAAGTACGGTTGCTGTTGTCGTACCATCGCCAGCGATATCATTAGTTTTAGAAGCGACCTCCTTAACCATTTGCGCACCCATGTTCTCAAACTTATTTTCTAGTGAGATTTCTTGAGCAACAGACACACCATCTTTAGTGATATGTGGACCGCCATAAGATTTATCTAAAACAACATTTCTACCTTTTGGACCTAGTGTTACTTTTACTGCGTTAGCAAGCATATTAACGCCGTCTAACATTAGGTTTCTGGCATCTGAGCCAAATTTAATTTCTTTTGCTGACATGATTTAATTCTCCTTTATTCAACAACTGCAACAATATCGTCTTCACTCATAATAAGTAAAGATTCACCGTTAGATTTAATTTCTGTACCGGCATATTGGCCAAATACAACCGTATCACCAACTTTAACATCAAGCTCAATAACGGTACCGTTATTTGTTACTTTACCCTTACCAGCAGCTAGAATGACACCTTGAGAAGGTTTTTCTGATGCTGAATCTGGAATAATTAGACCACTTGCAGTGGTTTTTTCTTCTTCTGTTCTACGAACAATAACGCGGTCGCGTGTAGGGCGGATGTTCATTTTTTTCTCCTAAATAATAAGTAATAATTTATCAAGTTACGAAACCATAAATAGTTGCGTAATTCATGCTTAACATCTTATGTAGGGTCGGTTTTTATTCTTTCAAGTATTTGAATTAAAAATTTATAGCATCTTTTTAAATAAAAAAGCAATGGCGAGCAATATCACCACGCCTAGTAATTTTTCCATGGTTTTGGCGCTGTATTTAAACGAACCCATATAAGAGCCTAAAAAACCACCAAGCATCACTGATACAATCAAAGGCATGTACTCTAACAAATCAATTGAGTTGTATTGCAGACGTGATATCAAACCTGAAAGCGATACCACCCAAACAAACACCACACCGGCAGCAGCAGCCTCTTTTGGGCTACCAAGATTTAGCATAATAATAAGTGGCACCAAATATACCCCACCACCGATACCCACAATACCAGCCACCAATCCTAAAATAGAGCCAGTAATTAATGATACAACTATTTTCTGATTTTGATTAAGCTGCAGTCTAAAGCCGGTATCCTTCCATAGATAAATCCGAGCCGCAACCAAAGTAAGCGAAATTAACAACACCCATAAAAATACCTCTTTGGGTAGATTCAGCGCGCCGCCCACGTAAGCAAATGGAATGGCAGATATTAAAAATGGCAGAATAATACGAATCTTGCCATGATCATTTCTAAGATAGTTATAACTACCAATGGTAGTAACAAATAAATTTAACGATAAAGACACCATAGGAATAACCAAGGTAGACATGCCAAAAATCACCATAATAGCGGTATAAGACGAGCCACCGCCCATACCCACCGACGAATAAACAAACGCCACTATAAAAAATAGCAGTGGCAATATAAATTCAACTGATGAGACAACTTCCATAGCGGATTATTTTACGGAGTTGTTAATTAATAATATTTGACCCAAGTCAACGATTAAGAGAATACCACTGTCTTATTATTGCACGTTAACACACGATCTTCTAAGTGATATTGCAAGCCTTTGGCTAGCGTAATTTTTTCAACATCTTGGCCCATTTTTTTCATGTCATCACTGCTATTGCCATGGTCAACCCTAACCACATCTTGCTCGATGATTGGACCTTCATCCAAGTCAGCAGTCACATAATGACAGGTTGCACCAATTAGCTTAACTCCGCGATCAGCGGCGCGCTTGTAAGGGTTGGCACCCACAAAAGAAGGCAAGAATGAATGATGAATATTGATAATTTTACCGGCGTATTTTTCACACAAGTCTTTTGGAATAATTTGCATATAACGTGCCAGAACGATAACATCTGGATTAAATGAATCAACCGCCTGAGTCATCTTAGCAATATCAGCTGCCTTAGTATTCTCATTGATAGCAACCTGTTTAAAATCAACATCATACCAACTGGCAATTTTAGCCAGTCTTTGATGATTAGACAAAACGCCCACAACTTCACCTGCTAGTTCGTTTTCATGATCACGATGTAACAAGTCTGCCACACAATGTGATGACTTGGAGCCCATAACCAAAATACGCTTAAGCTTAGCAGAGTCATTAATCTGCCAACTCATAGCGTATTGAGCAGCCAGTGCTTCAAATTTTTGTTTTAGATCATCTAGTGAACAAGATAGTGAGTTGGCTTCAATTTCAATACGCATGAAAAATCGTTTATTTTGTTCATCCAAATGATGGTGCGCCTCTTTAATATTGCCATCATGCTCTAAAATAAACTGACTCACCACCGCCACCAAGCCATGTGCGTCCGGACAAGAAATTAACAATCGATAAACACTCATGTTCGATACTCCGCATTAATTTTGACATAATCATATGAAAAATCAGTTGTCCAGACGCTTTCAGTAGTATCACTTTGTCCGATATCAATGGTGATCACAATGTCTTCTTTTTCCATTTCAATAGAGCCAGCCTCTTCTGTATAGTTTGCATCTGGCTCACCCGCTTTTACAATGCTAACATTATTCAAATGAATATTAATGTCTTCAATATCAAGATTGGCAATATTTGCCCGCCCTACAGCTGCCAAAATCCGACCCCAATTAGCATCTGAGGCAAATAATGCGGTTTTTACCAAAGGTGAATGCGCTACTGTATAAGCCACCTCTAAACAATCTGCATTGCTTGAACCACCCTTAACACACACCTCAACAAACTTTGTTGCCCCTTCGCCATCTTTAATAATTTGGTGTGCTAATGATTGAGTAACCTCATTGAGCGCTTGTTGAAATTCATTTTTGCATGCGTCAATCTCCACCCCACTAGCACCAGTTGCGCTTAGCGTACAAGCGTCATTGGTTGAAGTGTCGCCATCTACCGTAATCCGATTAAATGATTGATTAACTGCTTCACTTAAACAAGCTTGTAAATGGCTTTGAGTAGCCTCAACATCGGTAAAAATAAAACTAAGCATGGTGGCCATATCCGGGCGAATCATGCCAGAGCCTTTAGCAATACCACTAATGGTTACGATTTTTCCATTAATCTCAAAACTTTGGGAACAAGTCTTTTCAACCAAATCTGTAGTCAGAATACCTTTGGCTACTTGCGCTAAACTGGCATCAGACAATTGTGTCACCGCCTGAGGAATGCCTGCTTCAAATTTTGATAAATCTAATTGCTGACCAATCACACCTGTTGAAAACGGCAACACTTGATCAAGCTTAATATCAAGCTCACTTGCTAACAATTCACAAGTTTTAACCGTATTTTGTATGCCTTTAGAGCCCGTACCCGCATTAGCATTACCACTATTAATCAGTAGTGCTAACGGTGAATTCTCCAAGTGATTTTTAGCCACCAGAACGGGCGCCGCACAAAATACATTTTGAGTAAATACACCGGCAGTGGTTGTGTCAGGTGATAAGGTTATTATTGACAAATCTGGCGCATTATTATTTTTGATGCCCGCATCAATAGATGCTGACAATATACCTTCTATATTTAATAATGACTGACTCATATCTAGTAAAAAATCCTTAATAATTAAGGGTATTTTACTGGCTTAAGAAGTTTTGAAAGATTTTTTATCTAGATATTGAAAAACACCCATCAACATTGCGCCAAAAATAACCATAATCAGCGCTGGAACAGCAGCTCGCTCAAACAAACCCTCAGCACTTAGCTCGTACACTTGAATTGCCAACGTATCCCAACCGAATGGACGCAGTAAATACGTGGCCGGCAATTCTTTCATCACGTCAACTGCCACCAACAAGCCGCCCGCTAAAATACCAGGTGTCATCATTGGTAAGTAAACCTGCCAAATAAGTCGCATTCGTGATGCGCCTAATAGACGAGCACTTTGAGTGAATACCGGTTTAATTTGCTGTGCAGAGGCCTCAATCGAACTATAAGCAATAGCCATAAAACGAGATACATAAGCAAACAATAGCAACACTATCGAACCATAAATAATATGGTTGATACTTTCTCCACCAAAATGAATATTGATTAATGACACCTGGTTAATGCCATACAACAAACCAACAGCCATCACTGAGCCAGGCAACGCATAACCCAATGTTGCCAAACGAATCACACTCTTGAGCCAAATACTGGTTTGCTTGCATCTGCCTGGCAAGGCTAAAACAATGGCCAGCGCTACAGTAATGATCGCTGCAGTAATGGTTAGAATCGAAGTAGAAGTTATTAGGTCAATATATTTGGCACTCCACTCATCAGCAACTGACGACCAACCCCAAATAACCAACTGTAACATCGGCATGGCAAATGACAGCATAAATACACCAAATACAAACAAACTGATTAACCAGGCTGTTACACCTTTTGCCTGATAAGGTTTTTTATTGGTGACATCAGCTGAGTAATACTTGGCTTGTCCGCGTGCTTTTTTCTCAAAATATATTAAGAAAAATGCAACCAATACCAACAGTGAAGCAAGTTGGGCGGCAACTTCGATCGATCTAAAATCACCCCAAGCTGAATAGATGGCCGTAGTAAAGGTATCGTAGTTAAACAAGCTTACCACACCAAAATCAGCCAAGGTTTCCATTAAAGTAACTAGTAGTCCCGCTGCTGCTGCAGGCCTTGCCAAAGGCAAAGACACTTTAAAAAATACACGTAACGGACTAGCGCCTAAAAGCTTTCCAGCCTCAATCATGTTGACTTTTTGTCGTTTAAACGAGGCTCGTGTCATCATGTACACGTAAGGATAAAACACCAGAACAAATGTTAGAATAATCGCCCACGAACCAGCACGGATATCAAACCCCGGCATACCAAGCGCTTCTCGCATCCATACTTGAGCGTAGCCTGAATAATCGAATACACCCAAATACACAAAAGCCAATACATACGCAGGAATGGCAAAAGGTAAAAATAATGCCCACTCTAGCCACTTTCTACCTGGAAACTCAACCATCACTACTAAATAAGCTAATACAGTACCTAAAAGCGTAACACCAACGCCCACACCCAGTAATAATACAAGTGTTGAACTGATTAAATCAGATAGGATATTTTCAGAAAAATGCGCCCATAATTCATGTTCGGGAAATACCCAAGAAAAAGCCACCACAAAGATTGGCATCGCTACCAATAAAGCAACCATACTTATCCAAATCTTTGATTTAATACAACTTATTTCCAAGTTACTTTCCTAAAAAATACTCAATATTTTAAAACAACAAAACCCAAGACTCTAACAAGCCTTGGGCTTTAACAAACAAACTTAAACTTATCTATAGCCCTGTATTTGCATTAGCTTTACCGCATCAGCCTGCAAGATACCTGCTTGAGATAAATTCATATCATCTTGCTTGAATGTACCCCAAGCTGACACAACATCATCAGAAGCAATGTTTTGATTGGCTGGATATTCTTTATTAAGCGAACCATAAATAGCTTGCGCTTTAGCAGAAGATAGCCACTCTAGCAATTGCGTTGCACCTTTTGCATTTGAAGCATGCTTGGTAACACCCGCGCCTGATACATTAACATGTACACCTGTGGTATCTTGATTTGCCCAGAATAATTTAAGTGGTGCATTTGGCTGTTTATCCATTAAGCGCCCGTAGTAGTAAGTATTTACCAAGCCAACATCACATTGCCCTGACAAAATAGCGCTCATAACGTGCGAATCTTTTGCATTAGGTGTGGCTGCTAAATTATTAACCCAACCCTTAACAATATCAGCTGTTTTGTCTTTTCCATGATTGTAAATTAATGACGAAACTAAAGACTTTGTGTAAACCTTCTTACTGGTTCTAAGACATAATCGGCCCGCCCATTTATCTGCTGCTAAATCAGCATACGTCGAAAGCTCTTCAGGCTTTACACGATCAGTATTGTAAACAATGGTTCTTGCACGTACCGATAAACCCGTCCACAGCCCTCGAGGATCTCTTAAATATGACGGAATATTGCTTTTTAACGTTTCAGTTTGAACACCTTGAAATAAATCTTGCGAACCTGCGTACCAAAGATTACCAGCATCTACTGTCATAAACATATCAGCTTTAGTGTTTGCACCTTCAAGCTTTAATCGCTCAATTAATGCACTGCCTTTGCCCGTCAAGTATTCAACCTTAATACCAGTGTCTTTAGTAAAAGCCTCAAATAATGGCTTAATGAGATGTTCCTTTCTTGAGCTGTAAACAGTAACAGCTTTACTATTTTCATTTATTCCCGATGAAGCTTGCGCTGTCATCATGCTTGAAGCCAATAACACTGAAAATACAACAGTTGATGAAACCAGGGTTTTAATATTCATTTTTCTCCTTGAATTAATTATAAATGATAATGATTATCAATTACGAATGATACACATTATCAATTTACAGTCAACCGCTTATTTTGAATAATACCCACCTTGTCAGCAAGAGAATTAGCCTCGTCCTTATCATGAGTGACCAAGATAGAAGTTGTATTGGTTTTTTTAAGAATATCACGAACCTGAATAACCAACTGATCCCGATGACTCTTATCCAAACTAGAAAAAGGCTCATCCATTAGCAGTATTTTTGGCTCTGGCGCTAAAGCACGTGCAAGCGACACCCTTTGCTGCTCACCACCAGAAAGTTGATGCGGGTATTTACCCTCAGAACCTTCCAGACCAACCATAGCTAGCAATTCAGAAACTCGGTTTTTTTGCGCTAACTTGGATAAATGATTAATACCAAAACTGATATTTTTGAAAATATTCATATGCGGAAATAAAGCATAATCTTGAAACACCATGCCTACTTCACGAGATTCTGGCGCAACCAAATGTTGGCCGTGTTGAGACAATTGCACACCGTCCAACTCAACCTCGCCTTGATGCGTTTCATCCAGTCCTGCGATAAAGCGTAGTGTGGAGCTTTTTCCACTACCACTATTACCCAACAAAGCCAAAATTTCACCTTGCTCAAGATTTAGTTTAAAGTCGTTTAAGACAATATTATCTTGATATTTTATGGATAAATGATTAACAACCAACATAAAAAGTGTAAATACTAATAAGAATGATTCTCACTATTATATAAGAAGTTGCTAATCATAACAACAACTTATTTAAATACCTTGTTGTTACTTACAGTGTCGGCAACCGCTCTCAGTTGTGATTGGAATCACCATGCCTCTAGCCTTTTGACCTGTTCTCATTAGCATAATGACTGAACCAATCAGTATCACAATAGATACACCAATCCACAGCAGAGAGCTCATTGGGTGTAGTGCAAAAGTGCCAACTTGATAGAATACAGTTGCTGAAAAATAAGCCAACCCTGTTGCCCACAATGCACCAACAATTGCCCAAGTTTTACCCGCCTCACGAACCATAGCGCCAAAGGCAGCTACACAAGGGAAGTAAAGCAAAATGAACAATAGGTAAGCAAAGGCACCTATCTTGCCATCAAAACGTGACACCATTGCACCAAAGGTTGCTGTTGAAACTTCTTGCGTTTCAGCGGCCAATGTTTGTGAGTGCGTATCATCCAGTACACCCAAACCCAAAGGGTCAGACAAATTTTGTAGTGCATCACTCAAGTTAGCTGGAACTGTCTCTAATGCTTCACTTAACCCTGCAACTAGACTGTATTCATTTACTTCTTCTGCCTCAGTCGCATCTTCACTATCAATACTTGAATAAAGCGAGTCTAGCGTACCGACTACCACCTCTTTTGCCAAGATCCCCGTTACAATGCCAACCGTTGCTGGCCAATTATCTTCATGAATGCCCATAGGCTCGAACACCGGCGTAACAGTTTGAGCCACCTTACTTAGCAAAGAGTTTTTAGAATCCTGATTGCCAAAACTACCATCAGTACCAATACTGTTCACCACGTTAATCATGGCAACTACCAACACAATAATCTTACCTGCGCCTAAAACAAAGCCTTTTAACTTGTTCCAAGTATTAATCATTAAATTTCTAAATGAGGGTAATTGATAATTTGGTAATTCCATTAAAAAGTCACTAGTATCTGCACCACCTTTAAATGCGCGCTTTAAAATTAACCCTGTTAAGATGGCAAATAAAACGCCAATTAGATACAAAGCAAATACGATATTTTGCCCGCCTACTGGGAAAAATGCTGCTGCAAATAAAGCATATACCGCTAGCCTTGCACCACAAGACATGAACGGTGACATGAGCACCGTTGTAATACGCTCACGATGAGTATCTAACGTACGCGCCGCCATAATGCCAGGCACATTACAACCAAAACCAACAATTAAAGGAATAAACGCCTTACCTGATAAGCCTATTTTTCTCATAAACTGATCCATGACAAAAGCCGCTCTAGCCATATAACCCACTTCTTCTAACAAAGTTAAGAACAAATACAGTGCTGCAATAATAGGAATAAAGGTAGCCACTACTTGAATACCACCACCAATACCATCAGCCACAATGACTGTAATAAATTCTGGCGTATTAATACTGTTAAGTACATGAGCCACACCATCAATAAAGATTACGCCAGCTGTCATGTCGAAGAAATCAATTAAAGCGCCACCAAAGTTAATACTAACTAAAAATAATAAATACATCACCACTAAGAAAAATGGCACACCTGTCCACGAACCGAGAATTAATTTATCCACTTGATCTGAAATGGTTTTTTTAATGTTTTTGTCATGTTTAACAACTGCATTAGCAAACTTATTCGCCTGATCAAATCTTGCTTCAGCTTCTAACAGCTCAACCTGCTTATCATCAGCCAACTCTTTAGCGGCTTGTATTTTTTCAGTTGGGTAATTGACCACCAATTTCGAGCTAGGTTCAAATTGGTCAATTGCATTTGAAAAAACAGATAAGTCTACTGATTCTTTTAATGATACTGAAATTACTTCACAGTCTAATTTCTGCTTTAGTTTATCAATATCAAGCTGCATACCGCGCTTACGCACCACATCCATCATGTTAAGCAGCACAATTACATTAACACCTAATTCTCTTAGCTGTGTTGTTAGATATAGACCGCGCTCAAGGGTTGACGCATCAACAATATTAAAATATAAATGATCAGGGTTATTCAGTGCAAAATCTCTAGCAATCTGTTCATCCATTGAGGAGTTTTTATCATCAATGGAATACACGCCTGGTAAATCAACCACACCGTAAGATTTACCCGCTAGGTTAAACTCACCCTCTTTACGATCAACCGTTACACCGGGCCAATTACCAGTACGCTGTTTAGCGCCTGTTAATAAATTAAATAAGGTTGTTTTTCCAGCATTTGGATTACCAATTAAGGCGACTTTATCAAAACTCATAATTCACGCACCTTAATTAAACTTGCTAATGTCTTACCTAGGCTGATTCTTGCATTACCCATGGCAATCACCATGTCGCCACGACGATTTCTAAGAATTGAAATTGAGGCGCCAGTATTAATACCAAGGCCTAATAATTTGATTTTTTTCTGATTACTGGCATCTATTTGATCAATGACAACCATTTGGCCCGCGTTTAGTGATGATAATGTTTGCATGCTTGCTATTTATAGTTATTAATAAAAGATTGAATTTGTTTTTTTGTCAAAATAATATAGGTTTTTTTCATTTTTTATGGCCATTTTAATATATTACGTAAATGATACTCATTATCATTTGCAATTGCAAGTGTTTCTATCAGAAAAACCTTATATTTTAAGCAAAGTATTTAACCAATACTTTAAAACAGAGAATTGTTAGTCATTTTAAAAATTTGTGAAATTTCTAAAATGAAAGATGTTAATTGAAATCAAACCATGATTTTTGAGTAAAAACAGGTGTTTTTAGAACTTTCAGTCAGTTTTTCATCAGAAAAACGTGATTTTCCCATCCATAAAACAGTCATTTTGAAAATTTTCTATTTTTTACAAAAAAGTATTGCCACTATTCAACTTTAAAACAAAGGTTTTATGATTTGGCGGTTATTTCGAGATAAATGACATAAAATACAAGCATTATTATTGATGATTTTTAAAACAGTGAACTCTCTTAATCGCACCAAAGCCACTCAAAAAATAACCCTTATTGGCGCCATTGTTGATTTAATACTGGCCATTTTTAAAGTTGTTGTTGGTGTGATTGGCAACTCTGGCGCATTGATTGCCGATGGTATTCACTCATTTTCTGATTTGCTGTCTGATGGCATTGTGCTTTATGCAGCTAAGCATTCTCAAGAAGATGCCGATGAAGACCATCCTTATGGACATCAAAAATTTGAAACGGTTGCCACACTAGGCTTGGCAATTATCTTGGCCTTAGTTGGTATAGGTATTATTTTTGACGGTTTTGATCGACTTAACAATCCAGCTGCTTTAACTCATCTCAACCTACTATTAGGTGTTGCGGGAATTTCTATTTTTACTAAAGAAATGCTGTATTGGTACACGCTAAAAATTGCCAAAACTTACAACTCTGATATGCTTAAAGCCAATGCTTGGCATCACCGCTCTGATGCCCTATCCTCAGTTGTGGTTTTTGCGGGTGTTTTGGGCACAACCTTTGGCTTTATCTACCTAGATGCAGTTGCTGCTATTATCGTTGGTTTAATGGTTATCTACATCGCCTGGGAACTCGGATCAAATGCCACTAAAGAATTGGTAGATACCTCTATTGATACCGATCAAATTGAAAAACTGCGCCATGCACTTGGCCAAATCAGTGGCGTTAACAGTGTTCACTCATTGCGCACTCGTAAAATTGGCCATACTATTTCAGCCGATGTACACGTGCAAGTTGACCCCTTCCTGAGTGTGAGTGAAGGCCATATTATTAGTGTCAGTGTTGAGCGTGTTGCTAAAACGTGCTTAGAACAACTAACTGATGTTACTGTACACATTGACCCTGAAGATGATGAAACGGTTGCGCCTTATGAAAATCTCCCGGAGCGTGCAGAAGCTTTGGGAGTGTTAACTAAAGCTTTATTTAATAATAAATGCGATGGTGAAATTAATAAAATTCAACTACATTATCTAGACGGCAAGATTCATGTGGACTTTTATTTGCCATTAAGCTGTTTAAAAAATAACAACAGTCATCATGAGATCCTTAATAAATTAAAAGAAACTGTTAGTGGTCTTTATGGATTTGGCAATATCAAGGTTTACTTTGGCAACAACTAAAGACAATGGTATGCATGACAAATAGCGCCGGCTAACGCATCTGCCGCATCTTCTTGTGGCGCTTTATTAAGTTTTAATGATTCACACACCATATAAGACACCTGATCTTTAGCAGCGTGACCTTTGCCCACTACTGCTTTTTTAATCTGATTAGGGCTATATTCCACCATGGCAATTTCATTCATGCCTGCGGCTGAAATAATCGCGCCACGTGCATGTCCAAGCTTAATAGCTGCATCTGGATTGGGCCTATCAGGTCGCATAAAAGCGCGCTCAATCACCACGATATCCGGCTGGTGATGCTTAATAATTTGATCAATTTCCAAGAAGATAGTGGTGATGCGATCAGTCAACTCACCTTTAGTACGAATACAGCCACTGGCTAAATAAGCAAACTTGAGCTTATGCGCCTCAATCAAACCAAACCCTGTGACACGTGAGCCAGGATCAACCCCTAGAATTTTCATAAAAATATTTTAACAGTTAATGGCTTTTTTCCATACATATAAGGGTTATATGATATACTTAAATTTTTAACGATTAATAAGGACAGTGTGCCATGGCAGTTTTAGAATTAAACAAAGACAATTTTGATGAAACAATTAAAAATAACGACATTGTTATTTTAGATTTTTGGGCACCGTGGTGTGGCCCTTGTAAATCATTTGCGCCAACTTACGAAGCCATGAGTGAAAAAATTGATGGCGTTACTTTCGCTAAAATCAATACTGAAGATGAGCAAGAATTAGCAGGTCATTTTCAGATTCGTTCAATCCCTACTTTAATGATCTTTAGAGAGCAAATTGCCATTTTCCAACAGCCGGGCGCTATGGCTGAGGCAGACCTAGAAACGGTACTAACTAAAGCAAAAGAGCTTGATATGGCAATCGTTCGTAAAGAAATCGAAGAGCAACAAGCAAAAAGCTAAGCCAGTTCTAAATAGCTTTTTTCGCTAAACCCGACTCTAATATCGGTGCCTGTTACTAAAACAGGTCGCTTAATTAGGGTTGGGTTTTTTAACGTCAACTCAATGGTGATATTGGATTTTTGTGTATCAGTTAGATGGCGATAAGTGGTCGATCGCTTGTTAATTAACTTATCCCAACCGACCGAATCAACAAAACTTTGCAAGGTTGCTTCATCAATAGGCTGATCACGAAAATCAATAAATTCAAATTGGATATTGTGCGCATCTAAAAATTTTCTTGCTTTTTTAATGGTGTCACAATTTTTTATTCCATACATTTTCATCACGACAGCCTACTGATTTGAAAATTCAAGAATTTCTTTTTGTTCATCATCAACAATAATACGTAAACCTTTATTTGGGTAAAGCCAATAAGACACACCCTCAGGAGCAAGCTCGACACTATCCGGTTTTCCAAATAACTGCTCGATCACCCCTGCCTCCAAATTGGCCCTCGGTATGAATGTCAGGGATTTAATCTTGAGTCCTGACATGGAGCGTTCGCCTGCTGGAGTAAAGGTGGTGTTCTTAACCCCAGACGGCATCAGCATAGATTCATCAATATTATGCGACAGCACCTTAATAACTTGATTATCCAATAGTAAATTTAGAATAATTCGAGCGCTAATTCCACCCACTTTAGTATTGGAAAAATACACTTCTAGCTCTGGCTCTACACCCTCATCCTCAAACAGAGAGGCTTTAATTTCAGTGCCAAAATGACGAGCCGCATCAATGAGGCGACTCTGCCCCATGGTTAAGTCAAACACAACGGTCTGTTGATTTTCATTAACGTAACTTTGCCATGGCATGGCTTGATTTTTTGGCATTTCCACATCGCGGGTAAATAAAAATATAATCAAGAATGCCAAGATGGCGCCTAACAAAGTGTATCCGATTATGTGTCTTTCTTTCATCGTTCAAATGGGGGTTTGTTGGCTTTTGCTCTAAGCCAATTTAAGGTTTTAAATGTTGGATTATGATTAATAATTTTAAGTTCAAGTTTACGCTTACCGGGAAACTCCATCAGAAACAATCCTAATAAAATTGATATCACACCCTGTCCTGGCGTAACCAGCATAATAATTCCAGCAAGTAGCAACATTAAACCAACAATACTTCTTACAATTGCCACAATAATATGACCAATATGCTTAATTTCTAGCTTATGGGGATTTTCTATAGTGAAATAATTACTGGCAATCAGTCCGAGCAAATAGGGTGTTAGTAATAGCGTCACAACAAAAATAACCGCTGATATAACACCAACTAGCATCAGCATGTCTTCGTATTGAGTAACCAAATCAGTAATTAAATCTAGCATGATAGAAGAAAAGTTACCGGCCCATCATTGGTTAGCGACACTTGCATATCGGCACCAAACTCACCACTTTGAACTGACGCATGCTGTACTGAGAGTTGAGTTAAAAAATAGTCATATAAGGCTTTAGCCTCAGCTGGCGCTTTGGCTGTTGAAAAGCCTGGTCTAGTGCCTGAGTTAGTATCAGCAGCTAAGGTAAATTGAGAAACAGCCAATATGCCGCCCTTAATATCACTAACTGACAAGTTCATCTTATCCTCATCATCATAAAACACGCGATAAGACAACAAGCGCTTAATCATCTTATCAATCTGTGGTTTTTCATCGGCCTTTTCAATGCCGATAAATACCAACAGCCCTTGGTCAATTTCGCCAACAGTTATATTATTTACTTCAACTTTACTATGCGTTACCCGCTGAATTAAAGCTTTCATGGAGATTTAGCTTAAATACGATACGTCAGCCACTGATAAGAATAAAGACCTAACCCAATTAATCAAACTTAAACGCGCCGTTTTAAGTTGGGCATTATCAGCATTCACCATCACCTCATCAAAGAAAGTGTCAATGCCAGCTTTAAGTGAAATAAGTTGTTGCATATTGCTTACATAATCAGTTGATTTCGATAGTTTGCTCGCCACTTCAGCTGTTTGTGCGTACAGTGCTTTTTCCGCCACTTCCACTAGCACTGATTGATCGACATCGGTTGATAAGTCTTGCTGATCTTTAAGCATATTGGCAATACGCTTATTGGCCTCAATTAAACTCGCTGAGGCATCATCTTTAGTAAAGATGTCCAATGCTTCCACACGCAGATGGAAATCAAACGGAGATTCTGGCTTCACAGCCAATACCGCTTCAAAAGCCTTGCCACTTAATTTTTGCTCTTTGTAATAAGCGCGTAATCGATCCATCATAAATTTGTAAATAGCACTTGCACACTCGGTATCAACCTCATTTGAGTGCGCTGAAAGCGACGCATTAATCAGTGACTTAAGGTTAAGATCAAGCTTGCTTTCCACCATAATTCTTAACAAGCCTAATGCCATTCTACGCAATGCATAAGGATCCTTAGAGCCTGTTGGCCCCTGGCCAATGCCGTAAATACCGGTAATAGTATCAAGCTTATCAGCAATAGAAACCACCAAACCTTCTGAAGTCGACGGTAAAGAATCACCGGCAAATCGCGGATGATAATGCTCACTAATTGCCTTGGCAACAGACTCACTCTCACCGTCATTTTGCGCGTAATAACCGCCCATTACACCTTGAAGATCAGCAAACTCACCCACCATCTCAGTCACCAAATCTGTTTTACACAGTAAGCCCGCGCGCTTAGCATCTTGCTCATTAGCGCCAATCATGCTGGCAATAGTAGCTGATAAACTTTCAATACGTTTTGCCTTGTCACCCATTGACCCTAGTGATTTCATAAACAACACACGATCAAGCTTTTCTAGATGAGACTCCAGGGTTTGACGTTTGTCTTGCTCCCAGAAAAATTCAGAATCAGCTAACCTTGGGCGAATCACACGCTCGTTACCATCAACAATAACTGAGAGATCGCTGGATTCGATGTTAGCTACCGAGATAAAGCTTGGCAATAGCTTATCGTTAGCATCAAGCATGTGAAAATACTTTTGATGTGATTTCATGGCAGAAATAAGCGCCTCTTCAGGTACTGCTAAAAATGATTCGCTAAATCCACCTGAAAATGCTCGTGGATATTCGACTAAAGCACATACCTCTGACAAAAGCGCTTCATCAATCACAGCAGTGGCGTTATTATTGTTTGCCACGTCAATTACTTGCTGTCGAATGAGTGCTTTACGCGCTTCAAAATCAACTTCTATTTGCGCTTGATCCATTAACGTTTGACGATAGTCAGACGCCTGAGCAATTTCAAACGTTTGCTTGCCAGTAAAACGCAAACCACGTGTTGCATTGCCTGCTGTTAGCCCCATCACCGAAGCGTTAACCACTTTACTGCCTAGCAACATAACCAGCCAGTGCGTGGGACGTGAAAATTGAATATCAGAATCACCCCAACGCATTGGCTTAGCAATAGGAATACTCTTAATAGCAGTGTCAACTACTTGTGCCAATAAGCCTTGAGTTTCCAAACCTTTTTGCTCTTTACTGAAAAAGTAATAATCAGCCTTGCCAAATGCCTTTTGCGCTAATTCTGAACGCTCTACACCGCAAGATTTTGCAAAGCCTTCTACTGCCTGATCTGGCGCATTAACTGATGGACCTTTGCGTTCAATTATTTGATCTTCTTGCTGTAGTTGAAGATCATGTACCAATACTGCTAGTCGACGCGGCGTGGCAAAAGAATCTACAGTTGAAAACTCAAGCTTTAATTGCTTTAATTCAGCCACTACATTATCTGTTAACGCTTTTGATAACTTAGGCAGCAACATTGGTGGCAACTCTTCTGTACCGAGCTCTAATAAAAAATCTTGTGTGTTCATAATAGTTTTTTAAATAATTTGGAATCTAAGTTGGCCATTAAGCAGGTCGATCATCACAGAACGCGCATAGAGCTTAGTAGGAACAACATCAAATTTCTTGTAAATGCCTGCAATAGAAACTAATTCAGCATTAAATGATTGAACAAAAATAGTGGCTTTTTCATCACCCTGAATGCCGGCAAATAAATTTCCCTGCACTTCTTTATAAGCTGATATAGAGCCAAATGACATAATATCAGCGCCTGATTTTACTTTAGATAACAGCACCAAATCCCTATCATGAGAAGTTATCTGCTGAAATGAATAAACTTTGTTGGCAATAATTTTTGGCGCCTGATAAGCTCTATCTTGATGGGGGTTTGGCACACTTGAAACGGGTTGCTCAACGGCCTTAACCTTGATCTTAGACTTGCCGGCCTTTGATAACGATTTACCGAAAACCGCCAGACCTGAAAACTTTGCAAAATCAATCAACTCTTGCTTACGTGAGCGAATACCCACAGCAACCATTTCATTTTGTGCCAAAATTTCAATCAACACTGCCAACTCATTTGCTTGAAAATGCTGTGCTTCAATTTCTAAAATAACTGGCGCATGTTGAAACTGCGCTTTATTGCTGCTCGCTAGTGCGGTAATTTCCTCAACCAATACATCAGTATTATTGGTTAAAACCCTGAGTGTATACAGCGCTTCGGTTTGCGTGATGACTTCGATCTGATTCAACTACGCCACCCTTGCGTACAGTCTAAAAAATGCCATACACGGTTCATACCTGTGTCACCACTTAACATAAGTTCTAGTGGGGTCTTGTGCTTGAATTTCTTTACCGTACGTTTAAGCCAAACACTGGCATATTCTTTATTGGTTGGAAAAGTGGTACCTAATGATTCATAAATACCCAAAATCATTTGACTGCGTTTTACAGTTTTTTCATCAAAGTTGAATGATTTATCACCTCGGCGATATTGGTATAAATGTCTAGGCTTAATAGCTTCTTGCAATCCTAACAAAGTAAGTTGGTCTACATCTTCTAGCTTCCAATTTTCTAAAATTTGAGTCAATTGCAGGGTTAACTGGGTTTGTTCTTGCTCATTCAAACTTATTGTATCCATGGACTAATTCACCCTAAAGTGGAATAAAATTTCACGATCAAATACACTTTGATCAGGCGCTGGTGGCAATGGAGATGCTTTATACACAGCGCGCTCTATCGCATCTTTAAATGCCCTAGATTTGGCATTATTCTCAACATTACATGACTGTAAATTTACCGTTTGCACCTTGCCGTTAATATCTTGCAAAATGTAAACATCACAACCCCAATCATCTTTTGCACCTTGATAGCGCCATTTTTCTTTAACTCGTGAAGCGATTTGATTAACATAATTCGCTTTAAGCTCATTTAAGATGTCTTCCTGAGCAATTTCTCTTTCTTGATCCTCTTCCGCCTGAATTTCTTTCTTTAACGATCGAGTATCTTGTTCTTTTTCAAATTTATTAGCCTCAGCGTTTCTTAATTTTTCAATTTTCTTTTTTTCTTGCTCAGCAGCTTTAGCTTTCTTTTCGGCTATTTTTTTACGCTTTTCAGCTTCACGTGCTTTTTTCTCAGCAAGCTTCTTTTTCTTTAAGGCTTGTTTGATTTTCTGTTCGGCGGCTTTTCTATTTTTTTCAGCCTTGGCCTTAGCTTGTTTTTCTTGTTTAACTTTAGCTTTTAATTTTTTTAGGCGCTGCTGTTCTTTATAACGCTCATTTTCAACACGTTTTTCTGCACGCTTCAAGTCTGCCAAATGTTTTTCACGCTTTTGTTTAATGTCAATTAAACGCTGTTTTTCTTTTTTAATTTCAGTCAAATCAATGGTGACTGCTTTTGGAATAGCGCTGGCAGATGATTTTGGCGCCTGTTTAGGAATTTCCCAGCGCTGAACATTAGAGAAAACCAAACCAATCAATAGCACAACATGCAAACCAATCGCCGTCCAAAAAGCCACTGGATGTTTGTGAGCAATCTTAGGAAGTTTAATTTTTTTTAACAGCCACTCTTTCATTAGTTTTGCTCAGCCGATTCAGTCACAATGCCCACTTTATCTACGCCATTCTTCTGTAAGAAAGACATTAGCGAAACCACTGAGCCGTATGCAACATTCGCATCACCACGAACAAACACTTTCATACTTGGATAAATTTCTAAACGCGCACTAACACGTCCTGCAATAACACCCAATGGCAGTTTTTCACCTTTGGATACTTCCGAATCATCTTCATTAAGTGAATTAATAAAATAATCGCCATCCTTATTAATAGTAACAATGGTTGGCTGCTGCTCAGTAAAGTCAACCATTTTGGCATCAGCCGTTGGCAAATCAACCTCTATACCCTGTTCAATGATGGGGGTAGTCATCATAAAAATAACCAACAACACAAGCATGACATCAATATACGGCACAATGTTGATGTTTGCATCAACACGAGGCCTATGACGTTGCGGTAATTCAATCATTAGATTGGGTTATTTCTGTCTTTGGAAAGTAACAAACAACTCTTCAACAAATGAAGTGTACTTATTGTTAATCTCGCCCACTTGAGTAATTAAACGATTGTAAGCAATAGTTGCCGGAATCGCGGCAAACAAACCAAACGCCGTTGCAATCAAGGCCTCGGCAATACCTGGTGCAACAATAGCAATGGTTGCCTGCTTGACCGATGCTAAGCCGATAAAAGAGTGCATAATTCCCCAAACGGTACCAAATAAACCAATATAAGGGCTTGAAGAAGCAATCATAGCCAACACACTTAATCCATGGTCAAGTCGATCAACTTCGTTATTAACAGCCGTATTCATAGAGCGATAAGCACGCTCAGAATTAAGTACTAACGCTTGGTTTGAGGCAGAAGTTGAATGCGTAAACTCACCATAACCCGCGCCAAAAATATGCTCCATTGGCGTGCGATTTGACACTTGCTCTGGAATTTGACCGTGCAACAAAGAGAGGTCAGTATCCGTTAAAAAGTTGTTATGAAAACGCTTAACGTCTTTATTGGCATCCATTAATGCTTTTTTCTTAGACATGATAATCGTCCAAGAATAAATACTCATTAACACCAAAACCAGCATTACTATTTGCACCACAAAACCTGCGCTAATAATTAAGCTAAAAATTGATAAACTACTGTCCATTTAACCTCTCCAGAATGTTGCTTGGTATGGCGCAAGGTTTAAAATTTTGCGCATTTAAACAAGCAATGGTAATTTGTGCTTTAAATAATACCTTATTTTGCTCCAGATCCATTATTTTCTGTAAAAAAATCAAGCTAGCTTTGCGCACTTCTTTAACCTGTGTGTCAACATTAAGTAAATCATTAAATCGGGCTGGTGAGAGGTAATCTGCCTGTACAGATCTTACGGCAAAAATGATATTTTGATGGTTGATTAATTGATCTTGTTCAAAGCCTAAATCACGCAGTAGCTCACTACGTCCACGCTCAATAAATTTTAAATAATTTGCATAATAAACAACACCACCGCTATCAGTATCTTCATAATAAACCCGAACTTTTAAATTACTCATTGAACAAGTCTTGGTGATTGGCAGGTGTTGACAGACCTAGATGTTGGTAAGTCAAATTAGTTGCGCTTCGACCTCGAGGTGTTCGATGAATAAATCCTTGTTGAATTAAATAAGGCTCAACCATATCTTCTAGCGTGCCGCGCTCTTCACCAATGGCAGTTGCTAAGGTGTCAAGACCAACCGGACCACCGGCAAATTTAGTCGTCATGATTGAGAGATAATCTCTATCCAATTGTTCAAGGCCCGCTTCATCCACCTTAAGTGTACTTAAGGCCTCATTAGCAATTTGTTGATGGATAATACCGTGCGTTTTAACATCGGCAAAATCGCGCACACGACGCAATAATCGATTGGCAATTCTAGGGGTGCCTCGTGAGCGTTTAGCTATCTCTAACGCGCCACTTGGCTCTATTTCAATAGCTAATATACTGGCAGAGCGCTGAACAATTTTTTGCAGATCTTGATGATTATAAAATTCAAGGCGTTGAACAATGCCAAAACGATCACGCAAAGGTGACGTTAACATGCCAGCACGCGTTGTGGCACCAATTAAAGTAAAAGGTGGCAAATCAAGCTGCACAGAATGCGCTGCTACACCTTCGCCCACCATAATGTCTAATTTAAAATCTTCCAATGCTGGGTATAAAATTTCTTCAACTACCGGATTAAGACGATGAATTTCATCAATAAATAAAACGTCATAAGGCTCTAATTTGGTCAAGATTGCTGCCAAATCACCTGAACGCTCCATGACGGGGCCTGAAGTTTGTTTAAATCCTGCGCCCATTTGATTGGCAATAACATTAGCCAAAGTGGTTTTTCCCAATCCTGGTGGGCCGTAAATTAGACAGTGATCAAGCGCATCTTGACGCTTTTTTGCCGCTTGAATAAACAGCGTCATTTGAGACTTAACATCGTCTTGACCAATATATTCTGACAAGTTATCCGGGCGCACAGAAGTCATAACAATATCCTCGCCACCTTGATCTTGCCCTGCTACTAAGGAATCTTCTTCTATCATCTTAAATTAAAGAGTTTTTCAATCATTTTAACTTGAGAGTCGGCATTCAATTAGGCAAAATTTTCTGGAATAACAACTTGATTTTAATAGGCTTGGTTAAATGCTTCAGTTTAGCTATTTTTGTAACTTTGGTCGGTTGACCTGACGCAAGTCTAATAACCTGTAACTGCCAAAGGCTGTTACCCGATAACTGCTGCTCAAAGATAATATATCTTAACTGTTCAATAGGGAAATACCAGCCCAGCTCTTGCGTCATTAATTGATTTAGGCTTAGTTGCGTTAATCGACCATCAATACTTAATTTTGATGCATTTAAAACTAAATTCGTCTGACCCATTCCCAATGCGCCCATGAGGGTTAAGTCAAAATCCTTGCCATTAAATTTAAGATTAAAACTCAGCTGTTGCACCTTGTTATCAACAATAACAGACATTCGACCGTCAACCTGCCAACTACCTCGGGGATCGATCAGCGTTGTTTTTGACTGCTGCATAGGTAGCGTGGAACAGCTCGACAGTAGTAGCAAAAAAAGCAGTGATAGTAGTGTTTTCATTAAGGGTGCCATTCTAACATCGACATACTAATAGCAAATACCTAAAAACCCTGATTTGGGTATAATCAAGCGCTTATTTGTCTTTGTTATTTGGGTTTATGTCACGCATTGCTATTTTAAGTGTTAATCATGCACAAGCACCAGTTGCGGTGCGTGAGCGTGTCGCATTTGCCCCAAATCAGTTAACCGACGAACTAAGAAAACTCAACGAACTTCCAGAGGTTGCCGCTTGTGTGATCTTATCAACTTGCAATCGCTCGGAAATTTACGCTATTATTGATACTGGCAATCCACAAGAAATACTCAGCGATTATTTATCTCAAACACATAACATTGGCCGAGCAGAGATTGATCCTTATTTGGTTTATTTTGAAAATGATAAAGCATTAGAGCATATTTGCAATGTTGCTTGCGGCTTAGACTCTTTAGTTTTGGGCGAGCCTCAAATTCTTGGCCAACTTAAAGATGCCTACCACGCCGGCAAACAAGCTGGCACACTTGATAAAAAATTAGAAAAATTATTCCAGCACGCTTTCTCAACGGCTAAAAAAGTGCGTACTGACACACAAATTGGATCATCGCCCGTTTCTATTGCTTATTGCGCGGTTAAGCTGAGTGAAAAAATCTTTACTAACTTATCTGAACAAACTGTTTTGTTAATTGGCGCAGGTGAAATGATTGAATTATGCGCTCAACACCTACATCAAAAAGGTGTTCGCAATATGATTGTGGCTAACAGAACCCTTGAAAATGCGAAAAAAATTGCCGAACAATATGACGCTCAATCAGTCAGTTTAAAGCAGTTTTCTTCAATTATTGACCAGGCAGATATTATCATTTCTTCAACCGCTGCTTCTGTACCTATTATTGGTAAAGGTTTAATTGAAAGTGCCCTTAAGCAACGCAAGCATAAGCCAATGTTTATGCTTGATATTGCCATTCCGCGCGACATTGAACCGGAAGTTGGTCAATTAAATGATGTTTATCTCTACACCATTGACGACCTAGAACAAGTGGTTAGCGACAATGTTGATTCGCGTGAAAAGGAAAAAGTATTAGCACAAGAAATTATCATCAAGCAGGCCCAAGTCTTTAACCAATGGCTCGCTGTGTTACCGAATGAACAGTTGGTTCAAAGCTACCGAGCCAGCGCCAATCAAATTAAAGATGTAGCGGTTTTAGATGCAATTAAACGCCTCAATAATGGTGGCGATGGTGAGCAAATTATTAAAAAATTAGCCGATCAATTGACCAATAAAATACTACATACCACTTTTAAAAACATTAAACAAACCGATCATGTAGATTTATCTCAATGTGAAGGCTGTGTACCTAATATTAAAAAATAATGAATGAATCAATTCTTGCTAAATTAGAACAAATGTCCATGCGCCTAGAAGAAGTTGGCGCTATGCTAAGCGACCCTGCGGTAGCGAGCGATGCCAAACGTTTTCGAGAATTATCTATCGAGCATTCGCAACTCACCCCAGTTAATGAACAGTACCAAGAGTATTTGGCCACAGAGCAAAATCTAGCAGATGCCAAACTTATGCTAGAGGAAGACGACGCTGAAATTAAAGCCATGGCCAAGGATGAAATTAACGAGGCCAAAGAAAATTTAGAGCGCCTTGATTTAGAATTAAAAAAATCCTTACTACCTAAAGATCCTAATGATTCAAGAAATATTATTATTGAAATTCGTGCGGGAACCGGTGGTGATGAAGCTTCTATTTTTTCAGGCGACCTATTTAGGATGTATTCTCGCTATTGTGAAAAACAAAAATGGCAAATAGAAATTATGAGCTCAAATGTTGGCGACCACGGTGGCTATAAGGAAATTATTGCTCGCATAGGTGGCACTGATGTTTATTCAAAACTTAAATTTGAATCTGGCGCTCATCGTGTACAACGCGTGCCAGAAACAGAAAGTCAAGGGCGCGTTCACACGTCTGCCTGTACGGTAGCCATTATGCCGGAAGTTGAAAATATTGAAGAAATTGACATCAACATGAGTGATGTGCGCGTTGATACATTTAGAGCCAGTGGCGCTGGTGGTCAGCACGTTAATAAAACCGACTCTGCTGTGCGTGTTACTCACCTGCCAACTGGCACGGTAGTCGAGTGTCAAGATGGGCGCTCTCAGCATAAGAATAAAGCACAAGCCATGTCAGTATTGGCATCTAGAATTTTGGATGCACAGCAACAAGTACAACAAAAAGAACAGGCATCTGCCCGTAAAGAATTAGTCGGTAGTGGTGACCGCTCTCAGCGTATTCGCACTTATAACTACCCACAAGGACGTATCACCGACCACCGCATCAATCTAACCTTATATAAATTAGCTGAAATTATGGAAGGTGATTTAGAAGCGATTATTGAGCCGCTTATTGTCGAGCAACAAACCAACCAACTAACCGAGTTAAACGACGCACTAGCTTAGAAAGATTTTTTCTATAAAGGCAAAACCTCTCGAACTTAAACCTTAAACAACTATCATTGAATCTATATCAGTGCTTACAGTAACAGACGCGAGGAATTGCCTTGTGAACAGCAAACCAATCAACTAACTGAGTTAAACGACGCGCTAGCCTAATTTTTTAACAAATAGCTGTGAGATGATAAACAGCACACCTAAGGCAATAACAATCATTGGTCCAGTAGCTAAATCGTAAAATAAAGAGGCGCTCAACCCCATTAACACCGCAGCAATTGAAACAAGAATTGATTGGAACGCCATGGTATGTGGCGTACGAGCAAACACTCTAGCCACAGCAGGTGGAATAATTAATAATGACGTAATAAGCAACACGCCCACAACCTGTACTGAAATCGAAACTGTCAACGCGATCATCCCCATAAATAGCAACTGATACCTGATGCGATTAAGCCCCTGAGAAACGGCTAACTCTTCATTTAAAGTTAACAATAATAACCGCTGCCAAAAAATTAATAACAGCCCCACCACCACAACTAAAATAGCGTAAATCCAAATAATATCTTGATTGTTAATGGATAGAACATCGCCAAACAACAAGGCAAAATAATCGGTATTAGCGCCACTTACAATACTAAGCACCACAATACCCAAGGATAAAGCTAAATGGGAAAAAATACCCAAAATAGCATCATTTGATAGAATTTGACGCTGTTGCAAAGCCACAATTAGTGCAGCAAACACTGTACCAATCACTACCAAACCCACATGAATACCCAGCCCACTAGCCAAACCTAGGGAAACACCCAACAAAGCTGAATGAGAAATGGATTCAGAGAAATAGCTCATACGCTTCCAGATAACAAAACAACCCAGAGAGCCGGCGATAACGGAAATTCCCAACGCTGCAATTAGCGCCCTAAGAATAAAATCTTCCATCATTAACTAGTGATTTACTGACAACTTTGACATAGACCATATAAATATAGACAATGATCGGTCAATTGATAACCATGTTTTTTAGCGATATCATGCTGATGCTGCTCAATAACATCATCAGCAAATTCGTCAATTTTTCCACATTTAACACACAATAAGTGGTCATGGTGCTCAGTGTTTGATAATTCATACACACTCTGACCATTGTCAAAATTAAGCTTATTAATCATGCCCGCTTCTTCAAACTGAGTCAGTACGCGATAAATCGTTGCAACGCCCACCTCTTCACCTTGCATTACCAATGCACGATAGATATCTTCTGCGCTTAAATGGTGTTTTTCGCTAGTTTCCAATATTTCTAAAATTTTAAGCCGGGGTAGTGTTACTTTAAGTCCTGCCGTTTTTAAATCTTGAGCGTCCATATTCACATCCTTGAGGTAAAATCAGAAAAATCATCTCTAACTATTTTAATCAATTAATCACAAATGAACAAACTAACTTTAATTGCATTCTCATTCTCATTACCATTTATCTCTGCTTGCACCCCTTCCATGCCAACTTTGCCTGAGATGCCAAGCTTACCGGATATGCCTGATATTATGCCGGATCTATCTTTGCCAACACTCTATAAAGACGATATCCATCAGGGTTCAGTGCTGGATCGCTTTAAGATTAATCAACTAAAATTAGGTATGTCTCAAGCACAAGTTCAAGACTTAATTGGCTCACCAAGTATTGTTGATTCTTTTCATAACAACCAATGGAATTACATTAATCATTCCACCTTACATGAAAAAGAAGATATTCACTATCGCCTAACTTTGGACTTCACCCAGGGTAAATTAAGTAATATCGACACGTCAGGCATTAAAAGCTTACCTGCGCTAACCGATAAAGAAAAAGCCTTAGAAAATCAACGATTGGCAGATGAAGCTGCTGCGATTGAAGCACTTAAACAAGCTAAGATCAAAGCACAGCAAATAGCACAGGCCAAAGCGCTCGAGCAACAACGATTGGCCACTGAGAAACTAGCTCAAGAAAAAGCGGCAGCAGAAGCTTTAAAAAAAAAGACTGAATTAGCAAAAGTCAAACAGCAACAAGCAGCACAAGCAGCACAAGCTGACAAACTTAAACAACAATTGGCCGATCAGCAAACAGCTAAAGAGACGATTGTTCAGACTAAAAAGGTTGAAGAGGCCAAAAAAACCAAAGAAGTTGAGCCGTCACCTTGGTATAAATTTTGGTAACCAGCCACATACCGTGTCATCATTAAATATTCACAATCTAAGCTGTCAAAGAGGCTACAACCAGCTCTTTGACAGCTTGTCTTTTCAGGTTCATGCTGGCGACATTCTGCGCATTACTGGCACGAATGGCAGTGGCAAAACGTCGTTATTAAAAATTCTAGCGGGTGTTAGTGCTGGCGAGCAAGGCAAGGTAGTCTGGGATCAACATCCGGTTAAATCTGAGAACTACCAACAAGAGGTTTTTTACTTAGGTCATCAAGCGGCACTAAGCGGCGAGTTAAGTAGCCTTGAAAATCTTGAATATTTGAGTGCGCTAAATAAAACCACTGATCAGCATCAACTGATTCAGGCACTTAATGATATTGGTCTTAAAGGTTATGAAGATGAGTATTGCACCAATCTATCGGCCGGACAAAAACGTCGGGTTATTTTGGCTGCTCTGTTTGTTTCTAAAGCCAAGATTTGGCTACTGGATGAACCTTTTACTGCACTTGATCCAATAGGCGTTAAGATTGTTGAAAGTAGAATCACCCAACATTGCGATAATGGTGGTTTGTGTTTATTCACCACGCATCAAGATTCAGCATTGGCTAATCAAAAAATATTAGCCTTATGAATATTTACCTGCAAACACTCAATAGAGATCTTCGCATTGCACTACGCAACCCTTCGAGCGTGCTTAATCCGCTACTATTTTTCATTATTTCTGTCTCGTTATTTCCACTAGCCATTAGCCCAGAAGCAGCTACCCTGTCACAAATTGCAGCCGGCATTATTTGGGTGGCCAGCATGCTGTCTGTACTATTGTCACTCAACGCACTGTTTCATCATGATTATGAAAATGGCGTTCTAGAGCAAATGGTTACTTCACACCACTCCTTACCTTTATTAATCCTGTCAAAAATTACAGCTCATTGGCTGCTTACTGGCATTCCTATTATTTTATTATCACCTTTATTAGGTCTATTTTTATTTTTAGATGATGAAGGCATTAAAGTACTGATGATCACCCTACTACTGGCCACACCAAGCTTAAGCCTGATTGGCAGTATTGGTGCGTCACTAATTGTCGGCATTAAAAACTCCGGCATGTTGTTATCACTATTAATCCTACCTTTATATATCCCCATTTTAATTTTCGCTTCCAGTGCCGTTTCTCAAGCACAGTTTGGCCTAGCCATTGATGGTCAGCTGTATTTCTTAGCCATGTTTCTAGTTCTGAGTCTCATGAGTGCACCATTTGTCAGTGCTATCGCCCTAAAAATTAGTTTGGAATAAACCTTATTATTTGATATAATATTTTCATACACGCTGATTTGTCCCGATTGCTAGCGTTACTACCTTGAGTAGTTAAATTAAGCTAAAGCAGGCGTTCTTCTTAGATGAAAACCCCTCTTTATAGGGGTTTTTAACGTTCATATGGAGAACAAAAAATGATATTTACTTCTGAATCAGTGTCTGCAGGACACCCTGACAAGGTCTGTGACCAAATTTCTGACGCCATCTTAGACGCCGCACTCGAGCAAGATAAAAACTCGCGTGTTGCTTGCGAAACACTTATTAAAGACAATAACGTTGTACTGGCTGGTGAAATCACCACAGGTGCAAGCATTAATTACGAAAAAATTGTTCGTGATACCATTAATGAAATTGGCTATAACGATGACGAGTTAGGCTTTAACGGCACAACTTGCAACATTGCCAACTTACTGGGTGAACAATCTCAAGATATCGCTCAAGGTGTTGACGAATTTGAAAATCATGAACAAGGTGCTGGCGATCAAGGCTTGATGTTTGGTTATGCTTGTAATGCTACCGACGTACTAATGCCAGCACCCATTCTATACGCACACCGCTTGGTTGCTAAACAAGCAGAACTAATGAAAAATGGCACTCTGCCATGGTTACGCCCTGATGCAAAATCTCAAGTATCGTGTATTTATGATGGCCATAAAATTGTTGGCATTGATGCCGTCGTACTCTCTACCCAGCATGATGAAACCATTGAGCTTAAAGACTTGCAAGAGGCTGTCATGGAAGAGGTGATTAAGCCTGTATTGCCAAGCGAATGGCTTTCTTCTACAACCAAATACCACATCAATCCAACAGGCAAGTTTGTGATCGGTGGCCCAGTGGGTGATGCCGGGCTAACTGGTCGTAAAATTATTGTAGATACCTATGGCGGCATGGCGCGTCATGGTGGTGGCGCATTCTCAGGTAAAGACCCTTCAAAAGTTGATCGTTCAGCAGCTTATGCAACACGCTATGTGGCTAAAAATATCGTTGCAGCTGGCTTAGCTGCTCGTTGTGAAATTCAAGTCTCTTACGCCATTGGTGTAGCTGAACCAACGTCAATTAGTGTTGAGACCTTTGGCACTGGACAAATTTCTAACGAAGCAATCGAAGCACTCGTACGTGAACATTTTGACTTACGCCCGAAAGGCTTAATTGCCATGCTAGATTTAAAGCGCCCAATTTACCAAAAAACGGCTAGTTATGGTCACTTTGGTCGCACTGAAGATGACATTACTTGGGAAAAAACCGACCGCGTACACTTACTAAAATAATCGTTTAAAGGTATAATTACCTTTTCGCCAAGGAGCGCTGCATTGGGAACACCCATCAGGCTTGGCAATCAAAACGGCGCTCATTTTTATTATGCTTTTAGGAGATAAAAATGAGCAATCCAACACTAGACAATAACGACTACAAAGTTGCCGATATGGCATTGGCTGATTACGGCCGTAAAGAAGTAGAATTAGCTGAAGCTGAAATGCCAGCATTAATGACACTGCGTGCCAAATACCGTGACACTCAACCATTAGCTGGCGCTAAAATTCTAGGCTGTATTCACATGACGATCCAAACAGCTGTACTTATGGAAACCTTAGTTGATTTAGGTGCGCAAGTACGCTGGTCAAGTTGTAATATTTTCTCAACGCAAGATCATGCGGCGGCTGCGATGGTTGCCGCTAACATTCCAACCTTTGCTTGGAAAGGTGAAACGGAAGAAGAGTTTTTATGGTGTATTGAGCAAACCATCTTAGATGGCGGCAAACCTTGGGATGCCAACATGGTGCTGGATGATGGTGGCGACTTAACTGAAATGCTACATGAAAAATACCCAGACATGCTTAATGACATTCACGGCATTAGTGAAGAAACCACTACGGGTGTTCACCGCCTGTTAGAGATGATGGAAGCAGGCACGCTAAAAGTGCCTGCAATCAATGTTAATGATTCGGTAACCAAATCAAAAAATGACAACAAATACGGTTGTCGTCATTCACTCAATGATGCGATTAAGCGTGGCACTGATATGCTTATGTCGGGCAAAAAAGCGCTTGTTATCGGCTATGGTGATGTAGGTAAAGGCTCGGCTCAATCACTACGTCAAGAAGGCATGATTGTTAAAGTATCTGAAATTGATCCGATTTGCGCCATGCAAGCTTGTATGGATGGTTTTGAAATTGTCTCTCCATACAATGATGGTGTCAATACTGGCACAATCGAAGGCATCAATAAAGACTTGCTAGCAACAACCGACCTAATTGTAACCACAACAGGTAACTACAACGTTTGTGATAGCGCAATGTTACAGTGTGCAAAATCAGGTTCAGTGGTTTGTAACATTGGCCACTTTGATAACGAAATTGACACGCAATACATGCGTGATAACTGGCACTGGGACGAGGTTAAGCCTCAAGTACATCGTGTATTTAGAAGTGATGATAAGAATGACTATCTAATCTTATTATCTGAAGGTCGTTTAGTCAACCTTGGCAATGCAACAGGACACCCAAGTCGCATTATGGACGGTTCTTTTGCTAATCAAGTATTGGCGCAGATGCATTTATTTGATGAAAAATTTGCCGATAACGGTGGCGATATCTATGTAGAAGTACTTCCTAAGAAGCTAGACGAAGAAGTAGCTGCTGGTATGGTTGGCGGTTTTGGCGGTGTATTGACCACGTTAACTGACACACAAGCTGATTACATCAATGTTTCTAAAGAAGGCCCATTTAAGCCAGAATCTTATAAATACTAGATTCAAGCTTTAGTAAAATAGCAAATGCGGCTTTTTAGCCGCATTTTTTGTGTCATTTAAGATATTTGTAAAATTTTTATTAATAAGTAAAAATTTAGATAAAAATGATTAAAAAATAGGTGTTTTAAGCTATTTTTTAACAAAATTATTAAAATATCGTCAATTTTTAAGGTTTTTAAGCATGTTAGATTCAATTTTTACTGATTTTTCATTATTTAAGCAAGAATTTTCCGACAATTTGGAAAAAATGCTGAAAAATGATGAGTTGGGTGTGTTTATTTTAGTCTTGGCAAATGCATTAGCAGATGAACAATTGTGGCGTATTCTCAAACCCACCATCCTGAAAAAATTTGAACAACTCAAAACAGGTGATATTCAGGGTGCTGAAGATGATGTGGCTGTTTTTCAACAATTACAAAATTTAGATCTTAATGAACTAACACCCACTATTTATAAAACGTTAGGGAATTTTGAATTGCAATACAATCCACTACGCGCATTGCGCCCACAACGCATGTCTGGTGAAAAAACCCATGGCATGAGCAAAGCATTTGATGTTAACGGTTTCAACTTCAACAAACCGTTTTTACAAAAAGAATTGTTTTGGCAAGGTAGTTTTTTCTCTAAAAATATCTCGCTTTTTTACAATAAATTTCCGTTTGCTAAGCTACACGGTCTAGTGGTGGTTGAAGCTGACAAACAACACCCGCAGCAACTTAGCCAAGAACTTCATCAGTTTGCTTGGATGATGGCTAATAGTGTCGGCTTAAACATTAAGGGTTTTAGCTTGGCTTACAATTCCTACGGCGCTTATGCTTCAGTTAACCACTTTCACCTACAATGCTTTGTGCGTGACACACCGCTACCTTTAGAGGGTGATGAAAAATTCCCCTTGGTCAATCATTGGTTTAACTCAGTGGGAGATGCCTGGGAATTTATTGAAAGCCTGCATCGCGATGAACAACCCTATCATTTGATTTATCGAGACCATGAAATTCTTTGTGTTGTCAGGCAGCGTCAAGATAACTATCAGCATGCCGACTGGACTGCAGGTTACGCTTGGTATGAAGCATGCGGTGGGTTAAGCACTTACACTTTAGATGACTTTGATCAACTAACACAAGACCAACTCAATCAAGAACTACTCAAACTTAAAATAACATAACAATGTAGTAATATACTAAATTAGTCAATTATTTGTCAAATCGTTTTTTTTTTTTTGCTATACTGTCTCTGTTGCTAAATATCCTCAATATTTAGTAATTGTTAAAAAGGCTTTATCTCCATATTACTTTTTAGCATTCTGGGGGCTTCAAATTAATTCTTCTCGGCTTTATATAAAAAGCCCCCATTCTTCTCGTCTTACAGATTCTCAAATACCTCACTCGTCCAAGCCTGATGCGGTAAAATTTTTCTAAATTTAATCATTCGTTTAGCTGAATTAATATGTCAATGTCAGAGCTTGATGCCACTGCATCTTTTCAAAATTTAATTTTAAAATTACAAAATTTTTGGGCTTCAAAAGGCTGCACATTGCTACAACCTTTTGACATGGAAATGGGTGCAGGCACTTTTCACCCAGCAACCTTCTTACGCGCTATTGGCCCTGAGCCATGGAAGTCAGCTTACGTGCAGCCGTCACGTCGCCCAACGGATGGTCGTTATGGTGAAAATCCAAATCGCTTACAGCATTATTATCAATTTCAAGTGATACTTAAGCCTTCTCCAAAAGATATTCAAGATTTATATTTAGAATCATTAACAGAAATCGGCATTGATTTAACCAAACACGATGTTCGTTTTGTGGAAGATAATTGGGAATCACCAACGCTGGGCGCCTGGGGTTTGGGTTGGGAGATTTGGCTTAATGGCATGGAAGTTTCTCAATTTACCTATTTTCAACAAGTTGGTGGTTTGGCCTGTAAGCCAGTTTCGGGCGAGCTAACTTACGGCTTAGAGCGTCTTGCCATGTATCTACAAGGGGTTGATTCGGTGTTTGATTTAGTCTGGACCGAAGGTGTTAGCTATGGCGATGTATTCCATCAAAACGAGGTAGAGCAATCAAAATACAACTTTGAAATTGCTGATACTGATGTACTGTTCAAGCAGTTTGATGAGGCTGAATCCATGAACGAACAACTAATTGAACAAGCATTGCCTTATCCTGCTTATGAGCAAGTAATGAAGGCCTCACATCTATTTAACCTACTTGACGCGCGCCACGCCATTAGTGTGACAGATCGTGCTCGTTTTATTCGACGAGTGCGTGCTATGAGTCAAAAAGTTGCACAAACTTATTATGACTCACGTGAGGCGCTAGGCTTTCCAATGGTGAAAGATAACTAATTTTCGATGCAAATCTTTTCCAAGATTTATCAAACTGCTTTAAATTGGGCGCACAGCCGCTTTGCTGTTTATTGGCTATCAGTGGTTAGCTTTTTAGAATCTAGCGTACTGCCCTACCCACCACCTGATGTCCTTTTAGCGCCTATGGCGTTAAAACAACCCAATAAAGCTTATTCATTTGCCTCTATTGCAACCATTTTTTCTGTTCTGGGTGGGCTAGCCGGCTACTTCCTTGGCGATATCCTATTGGAATTTTTGCTAAACTATGAATTAGTCAAGCCTGAATCAGTTGTGCTAATCAAAAGCTTTTTTGATGAATATGGCATTTGGGTAGTGGGTATTGCCGCCTTTAGCCCCATTCCTTATAAACTAGCCACCATTAGTGCGGGTAGTATGGCAATGCCAATACTGCCTTTTGTGGCGATTTCAATCGTTGCACGAGCTGCACGTTATTACTTGGTGGCTGGATTAGTGCGGGCCTATGGTGATGCGTGTGACCAATGGCTGCAAAAATATATTGATCGCCTAGGCTATGGACTGATTGTTATTGTTACTATTGGAGTTTGGTATGTGGATTAAATTATTTAGCATTGCGCTCATACTCTCTTTAGCTGGCTGCTACTCTCAGTCACCCAAGCAAGCTGTTATTGTTGTTGAAAAATCCTCTCAACTGGAAAATATTAATCATCAACGCCTAGAAGGAACCATCACCCCTTCTCAAAAAATTTCACGAACAACTAACAATTCGGCGAAAAATAGCGGTGAAAAAACCATTAAAAAAATAGCAAAAAAGACTGCTAATTGGCGCATTCCAGTAAATGCTAAAGTGAGTCAAACTTTTACCAAACAAAAACCAGGGTTGGCATTTGCCACGCATAATAATCAGGCTATTCGCAGCATTCGAGATGGCAAAGTTATTTATATTGGCGATAAAATAAAAAGCGACGGCACTATAATAATTATTCGCCATCCACTAGGATTTAGCAGTATTTACACACAAACCCAAGCATTACAAGTATCACTTGGAGATCAAGTTAAAAAGGGTGGTGTGATTGCAAACACTAACGATCGACCTTTTTACTTTGAAATGAAGAAATTTGATCAAGCAATTAATCCGCTCAAATACTTGAAATAAGCGCTAAAATACAGCTTATGAATGATTTTTTACAAAACATGACTCCTTACCAAGCTACAAGTATTTTATTTGCTGTGGCGTTAGTTGCTCATATTATCTTAAGCTTTATCTTGGCTCAAGTTGCAAAACACGCTGGACGAACAAAAAATCAGTTGGACGATCATTTAATTAAAGCTATATCTACACCATTAAAGGTGTTAATTTGGTTTGGCTGGCTGTATTTTTCCATTAACGCTTTCAAGGGTCAAATTCAAGCGCTAACGACTGTTGTAGAGTATATTGACATCACTCCAATATTTATCATTACTTGGGGTGTTGTTCGCGTTATTTCTGGACTTGAAGCTTACTTAATTGAAAAAGACAACAATGTCGATAACGATTCAGTTAGATTGTTTGCCAGACTAATTAAAATCCTAATAGTAACCGCTATTCTATTGGGTGTTGCTCAGTTCTTGGGCTTCTCTATTTCAAGCTTACTCACCTTTGGTGGTGTGGGTGGCATCGTTATGGGTTTTGCCGCTAAAGATATGTTGTCCAATATTTTTGGCGGGCTCATGCTGCAAATGGATAAACCATTTTCTACTGGTGATTGGATTCGCTCTGGTGATTTTGAAGGCACGGTGGAGAAAATCGGTTGGCGCATGACACGTATTCGTACTTTTAGCAAGAATCCGGTTTATATCCCAAACTCAATCTTTGCTTCAATTCCAATCGAAACCCCGTCACGCATGACTAATCGTCGCATCAAAGAAGTGATAGGTATTCGTTACGATGATATCAAGCAAATGCCTGCCATTGTTGATGCTGTGGAAAACCTACTTAAAACCCATGAAGACATTGATCAAAGCCAAGCATTACGCGTTTATTTCAATTACTTTAATGCGTCATCAATTGACTTTAATATCTACGCCTTTACCAATACCACCAATAAAGGCGAGTATCAAAAAATTAAACAAGCTATCTTAATTGAGGTGGCCAATATTATTGAACAGCATCAGGCTGAAATCGCCTTCCCGACGCAAACGCTACATATCCAGCAAAACCCTGAATCGTAGCCGTAAGATTTAAATATGAATAAACTACACATTCGCACATTTGGATGTCAAATGAATGAGTACGACTCTGATCAAATGATTAACGTACTCAAGCATTCGCACAACTTAACACTTACAGATAACGCCGATGAAGCTGATGTACTGCTACTTAATACTTGCTCCATTCGTGAAAAAGCTCAAGAGAAATTATTTCATCAATTAGGGCGTTGGCGAAAACTCAAGGAAAAAAATCCTAATTTGGTGATTGGCGTAGGTGGCTGTGTTGCCTCCCAAGAAGGCGAACTCATCTTAAAACGAGCTCCCTATGTAGATATTATTTTTGGCCCACAAACCTTACACCGTCTACCAACCATGTTGAATGATGTATTGGGGAACAAGCAGACCAGTATTGATATTTCATTCCCAGAAATTGAAAAATTTGACCACCTGCCCGAACCTGAATCAAATGGCGTTAGTGCTTTTGTATCGATCATGGAAGGCTGTAGTAAATATTGTACGTTTTGCGTGGTACCCTACACTCGTGGTGAGGAGGTCTCTCGTCCTTTTAACGATGTAATTAAGGAAGTGAAAGTACTAGCTAGTCAAGGGGTGCGTGAAGTTAATTTATTAGGTCAAAATGTCAATGCCTATCAGGGTGAAATGGATGATGGTACCATGGCCGACTTAGCGTTACTGATCAATATTGTGGCGCAAATTGAAGGTATTGACCGCATTCGCTACACTACCTCGCACCCCGTTGAATTTTCAGATTCTTTAATTGAAGCTTATGCCGAGGTGCCCGAACTAGTTTCGCACCTTCATTTACCTATTCAAAGTGGTTCTGACAAAATCTTAGGATTGATGAAACGTGGTCATATGGCGATTGAATACAAGTCAAAAATTAGAAAACTGCGTGAAATTCGCCCTGACATCTCTATATCAAGTGACTTTATTATTGGATTCCCGGGTGAAAATGATCAAGATTTTAAAGACACCATGAAACTTATCAATGATATTGGTTTTGATAAATCTTTTAGCTTTATCTATTCAGCCCGTCCTGGTACGCCAGCGGGTAATTTTGTGGATGATGTTGATATGCAAATTAAAAAAGATAGACTTTCCCTGGTGCAAAAAACCATTGACGAATCCACCGAGGTGATTTCAAAATCCATGGTAGGCAGCACTCAAAAAGTGCTGGTTGAAAATAAAGCCAGAAAAGATAACAACCTATTTGGACGAACTGAAAATATGCGCAATACGCACTTTGAAGGTGATGAATCCCTCATTGGCCAAATTGTTGATGTCAAAATTACTGCCGCTCGTGGCAATTCTTTAGTAGGTGAACTATGCACATAACCCTTGACGTTGATCATTCTGAACAGCTGGCTAGCGTTTGCGGCTCATTTGATCGTAATTTAGAGTCTATCGCCAAAAGCCTAGATGTGGAAATTAACAACAAGGGTGAGGAATTTGTCATCCAGGGTGACAACAAGCACATAGCTGCTCGCGTATTACAAGATTTAAGCCTATTGGCTAAAACTCAAGCCATTAGTGCGCATGATGTTGAAATGAGTATTAAGGCCTATACACATGACGACTTGCCAGATGAGTCGGTCAACATTAAAACCAAGCGTAAGTTTATCCATGTGCGTTCTCGCAACCAGCAACACTACGTTAAGGCCATTAAAAAACAAGACTGCACTTTTGGCATTGGTCCTGCAGGCACAGGAAAGACTTATTTGGCCGTTGCACGTGCTGTTGAAGCATTAGAGAAATCAGATGTTAGGCGTATTGTGCTCGTACGCCCAGCAGTTGAAGCTGGCGAAAAGCTCGGATTTTTGCCCGGTGACCTTACTGAAAAAGTTGACCCTTACCTACGCCCTATTTATGACGCCTTGTATGAAATGATGGGTTTTGAAAAAGTGGCAAAACTACTGGATAAAAATATTATCGAAGTGGCGCCATTAGCATTTATGCGTGGTCGCACCCTAAATGAATCTTTTATTATCTTGGACGAAGCACAAAACACCACCACCGAGCAAATGAAAATGTTCTTAACCCGTATGGGTTTTGGCTCAAAAATGGTCATCACTGGTGACATTACTCAAATTGACTTAGCCAAACCTAATCAATCGGGCCTACTTCACGCAATGAAAGTTTTGGAAAATGAATCGAAAATTTCTTTTTGCCATTTCAGTTCACGTGATGTTGTTAGACATAAATTAGTACAACGCATTGTTCAGGCGTACGAGATCTTTGAATAAACAAGAGAAAATCATTGTCGGTCTTTCTGGTGGTGTAGATTCATCAGTTGCCACAATCATGCTGTTAGAACAGGGTTATGAGGTAGAAGCTCTGTTTATGAAAAACTGGGATGAGGATGATAAAGACGGCTACTGCACTGCCGAACAAGACTTATCTGATGCGCAAAAGGTAGCTGATAAACTCGGCGTTAAACTTCATACTAAAAATTTCTCAGCAGATTATTGGGATGATGTATTTGAGGATTTTCTACAAGAGCACAAAAAAGGTAGAACACCCAATCCTGATGTGCTGTGCAATCAAAAAATAAAATTTAAGGTGTTTCTTGACTATGCACTCTCATTAGGGGCAGATAAAATTGCCACAGGTCACTATGCAAGAATCACTCACCAGAACAATGCCTATCAATTAAGAACGGGCTTAGATGGCAACAAAGACCAAAGCTATTTCTTATATCTACTTGGTCAATATCAGCTTAGTAAAAGCTTATTTCCACTTGGTGAAATTAGCAAGACACGTGTGCGAGAGATTGCTACAGAGTATGATCTAATTACAGCTGATAAAAAAGATTCAACCGGAATTTGTTTTATTGGTGAGCGTAATTTTTCCGAATTTTTACAAACCTACCTGCCCAATCAGCCTGGCAATATGGTTGATGAGCATGGACAAGTTATTAAGCAACATCAAGGCTTGGCTTTTTATACCATTGGTCAGCGAAAAGGTTTAGAGATTGGTGGTGGCTTTAGCAATTCACCAGAGCCTTGGTTTGTGGCTGACAAACGCGTTGATACTAATGAATTATTAGTCGTTCAAGGTGATCACTCTTTGTTGTATCACAATAAGCTAAGTACTTCAAAAAATCATTGGATTGATAAAAAGCCCGACTTGCCTTTAAGCTGTCAAGCCAAAATTCGTTATCGACAAGCTTCTCAGGATTGTAAAATAATCCATAAAAATAACCAAATTGAAGTAATTTTTGATCAACCACAAAGAGCTGTAACACCAGGACAATCTATCGTTTTTTATCAAGATGATATTTGCTTGGGCGGCGCAATTATTGAGCAAAGAAATAATGAGTAAACTAAATAATCAAATTTTAGCATTGGCTGGTGTTCTGCAAAGTGCCACATTAGTCGACCAACTTGCCTCTAGTGGTAGCTGTGACACAAAAGGCTCTAGTGCTAGCTTGGCTAGCATCTTATCAACCAGCACCAAAGTTGAAGAGGTATTCGATGCCCAGTCTCAATTATCTATTGGCATGAAAGCTTTAAGGATTGCCCTAGGTAAGCAAACAAAGTCCATACAAACTGTTGTCTTCTATGCATTATCATTAATAAATCTTGAAAAAAAATTAATGAAGAACCCTGCATTATTAGACACCATTACCACTGAAATTAATGCTCTCAATAAACAAGACTTTTTTGAAATTACTCATGGAAACTCTATTGCTAGATTAGGTGAATTATATAAAAACACCTTGGGTGAGCTCAATCCAAGAATTATGGTTAAAGGAGAGCAGACGTATCTATCCAATACACGCACTGCTAATCATATTAGAGCTTTGTTGCTATCAGGCATACGCGCTGTGTCTTTATGGAAGTCCCAAGGCGGAAAGACTTGGCATTTAGTTGTTAATAAACGCAGAATGTTAGCTGCGATCGACACACTAGATAAACCTATTTATTTGGTTGAAGATTGATCAATAAAATCTGTGATTTAAATTTTAAATTGCCACTAGACTTTTACTCACTAAGACTTTATAATTACGCCTTTAAATATTTAACACTCAAATAACAAGATGGCTAATTCAGCAGGTTCAAAAAAACGCGCAAGACAAGCAACAAAACGCAACAAGCACAATTCACAAATTCGCGCTAAAGTTCGCACATTTATCAAGAAGGTAACTTACGCATTAGAAGCTGGCAATAAAGAAGAAGCTCAAGGCGGTTTTGGCGCAATGCAAAAAATGATTGACCAGGCAGTTAGCAAAGGTTTAATGAATAAAAACCAAGCAGCTAGAAAAAAGTCTCGTCTTAATGCACAGATCAAAGCACTCTAACTTAAATAGTTAGTTTGCTATAATAAAGCCCTCTTTTGAGGGCTTTTTTTATACCTGTATGGCATCAATCAACGAAGACGATAAACAATTATTCAGAGCGACAATTGATGCCAATGCGCCAATTGATAAAGATGCTGGCACTCGCACCACTAATCAAGTCAACCTGCCTGCATTCACGGCTTATAGTTATATCACTGAAGCTCGATTAAGCGGCTCGGAAATAGTGAGTTATGCAAAAAACGGCCTTTCCCCCAAGCTGATTAAAAAAATGAAGCGCGGCGATATTGATTACACAGCAACACTAGATCTTCACGGGCAAACGGTTACCGAGGCCTGTGAGTCCATGAGTCAATTCATGTATCATCATCAACATGAGCCGTTTATTCAGATTATTCACGGAAAAGGTTATCACAGTGAAAATGGGATGAGCATTTTAAAAACTCAAGTAGTCAGCTTCCTTAACCAACATCCACAGGTTGTCGCTTTTAATTCGTGTCCTGATAAAGACGGTGGCAGTGGCGCAGTTTTTGCATTACTTAAACAATAACCCATGTTTAACTTGGACGAAATTTACACGGTCTCTGATTTTTTAACACAGTGCAATAAAGCTGTTGAAGACAATATTCCTACCTGCTGGTTGCAAGGTGAAATTTCTAATCTAGCCCGCCCCGCCTCTGGACATTGGTATTTTTCTTTGAAAGACAATAAAGGGCAAATTCGTTGCGCTCTATTTAGACTCAATCAACGCAATATTAAATTTACCCCTGAAAATGGCATGGAGGTTTTGGTGCGAGCCGCACCAACTTTGTATGAAGCCAGGGGTGATTTTCAACTAATTATTCAGCATGTTGAGCCAGTAGGTGTAGGCAATTTAAATTTAGCCTTTGAACAACTCAAAAATAAACTATCAGCCGAAGGTTTGTTTGATCCAGCTTGTAAAAAACCACTGCCTACAAGGGTTAAAACTATTGGTGTTGTCTCATCCTCAACAGGTGCAGTCATTCAAGATATTATCCAAGTGTTGCATAAACGCTATCCATTTGCTGATATTTTATTATTTGATACACCTGTACAAGGAGATGGCGCGGCTGGAAAAATTATTCAAGCGCTATTGGCAGCTGATCATAATAGTCGATGCGACGTTATTATCCTGGCTAGAGGCGGCGGATCACTGGAAGATTTATGGAGTTTTAATGAAGAGTCATTAGCTCGAACCATTGCCAACATCAACACACCGGTGATTAGCGCTGTGGGCCATGAAACTGATACCACCATAGTGGATTTTGTTTCTGATGTGCGTGCGCCCACACCCAGTGCCGCTGCCATGTTAGCCACCCCTGACCGATTGGAATTATTAACTCAACTAAAGAAATCTTTCAAAACGCTACAACAATACGCCTCACAATACCAACAACAACAACAAGCGCAACTTCAACAATTACGCCTGAGAATCGTCACTCCAGACAAAACCATTAATCTACTTTCCCAACAACTAGATCATCTATCTTATCGATTAAATGCTAGTGCGACACTTAAAACTAGCCAACTTGAATCTAGACTGACCACCCTGTTTTCTAAATTAAAACAGCGTTCACCTAGTATACGTATTCAACAAGCCATCACCCTAAACAAAGTATCAGCTAATCAGCTTAATCAACACATAAGTCGTCTGCTTGAGCATAACTCAAACACACTTTCTGATCTAAATAAACGACTCATGCAGGCTACACAACAACACATCTCTCAATATAAAAATAGCTTGGCAAATCATGCCAATGCACTGGGGCACTTGTCGCCACTAAGCACCTTGTCTAGAGGTTACAGCATCACTACCAACGAACAAAATAACGTGTTAACATCCGTTAATCAAGTTAGCCCCAAACAGCTTATTGCCACACGACTAACAGATGGTATTATCTTCACCAAGGTTGAAAAAATTGAAACACATTAGATATTTACTACTACTCATTCCCTTTAATGCACTGGCCATCCTAAGCGTGGCTAATACACCAATTCCAGGTGGCATTGCTGTGATTGATTTTCAAACTAATCATGCTAATCCGAGCGCTTATTACAGCAAAGTGCCGGTGTACGTGCAACACATAAAAGACACTCATTGGCAAGCTTTGATTGGCATTCCACTATTAGCTAAAATTGGTCAAAAACAACTAACCATCAAAGATTTTTCTGAACGCCACATAAATTTTAATATTTCAGACCACGGTTACCAAGAACAACACATTACCCTAACCGGAAAAAAGAAAAAATACGTCAATCCAAATCTTGCTCACATGGATAGAATTAAACACGAGCGCCCTATCTTATCTAAAGCTAGGCAAACATTTTCTAATGAACAACTATCCAATACAAATTTTATTCGCCCCGTTGATGGTGTAACGACCAGCCCTTTTGGATTTAAGCGTTTTTACAATGGTCAAGCCAGACGACCACACACCGGTGTTGATTATGCAGGTGATATCGGCACTAAGATTAAAGCGGCAGCGGCTGGGCGAGTAATCATTAGTGACAGCTTCTTTTTTAATGGGAACGCCATTTTTATTGACCACGGCCAAGGGTTGATCAGTGTTTATATTCATCTCGATAAACGATTAGTCGAACCAGGGCAAACGCTCACACAGGGAGAAATTATTGGCACCATCGGTCAAACTGGTCGATCCACCGGACCACACTTGCATTTTGGTGTATATCTAAATCAAACCGTTATCAACCCTAACTTATTATTTAATCATGAAATCTAATGTTTCTTTACTGCGCCGATTGGGCGCAATCTTTTATGACACTTTTTTAGCTTTTTCATTGGTATTTTTTGTCGGCATGATTGCTATTGCTATTTTTGACGATATTGGGAATGCATTTTTATATATGATCACCCTGCCAACTGTGTATTTATACTTTGCACTATCTTGGGTAAAAGGCAGACAGACAATCGGCATGAAAGCTTGGAAATTTCAAGTTATTCAACACAATCAGAAAAATATTACCCACTCACAAGCCTTTATTAGATTTGCACTAGGACTGGCTTCATTTTCGGTTTTTGGACTAGGGTTTATTTATCAACTATTCAATAAAGATAATTTGAGCTGGCACGACAAACTGTCCAACACTTTATTGGTAAAAAATTGATTTACATCAATAAAGTAAAAAATATCTGTGATATAATAATTTCAATTAATTTTATACAAGGGAGACAACATGAGCGCAACAGTAGATAACAGCGGTGTAAGAGGCAACATCTTAATGATTGGAACTTTAGCAGTAACACTTGTTGTGCCACTTGCGTTAATTCTTTTGTCATACACTGAAATAATTTCCGGCACAGCTCAATACATTGCTGCCCTTGCCGTTATTTTTTCAACCATTTATATTATTGGTGGCGCTATTTGGATGTTTTCACAAGATGCTAAAGATGGTCAGAATCTTGCAGATGGCTAAAACACTTTAGCTGTTAGCTTGAAAATCAAGCCACATTTACGCCAAACTCAATGGCGTTATCAAAAGCCAAATAATTTATTTGGCTTTTTTTATCGCTATTGGATTAGCATCATTCTAATGATTGTTTTACTCAGCTTACTTCGTCAGAATTTTATTAGTAATAATTTTCCATTTGATGTTTATAGTAAACAATCCACTCTAGACCAACAGATTTCTCAAAATCAGCAGTTGTCACTTGAAAATCAGCAGTTGCGTCTAGAATTAGCGGCAAAATCAGATCAAAAATTAGAAATTTTAGAGTCAATAGCCCGTCAAAAATTTGGACTGATTAAATCGGGTGAAAAATACTACCAAATCAGCACCTCCGAACCAAAATAAACCTTCCTTAAGGGTGCTTATTGCTTGGGTATAATAAAAATTCACTCTAATTAACAACTGTGTTTTATGTCAACTAATCAATGCTATCTTGTTATACCTGCTAGTGGCATTGGATCACGTATGAAGGCAGGAGTTACTAAACAATATCTAACGCTAGATAATGGTCTAAGCGTCCTAGATCAAACACTAAAAACTTTATTGGCAATCGAAAGTATCAAAGGTTGCGCCATTGCATTGGCTGCTAACGACCAATCGTTTCAACATTCGCCTTTTAACACTCATGAAAAATTATTAGCGGTTACCACAGGGGGTGAGCAGCGCCATCATTCTGTGATCAATGCGCTAATTAGCTTAAAACCGCATGCTAAAGATTCTGACTGGGTACTGGTACACGACGCCGCACGACCTTGCGTCAGCTCCCATGATATTAACCGATTAATTGAACAAGTGGTACAAACTGATACAGGCGGTCTACTGGCTACCAAAGTTGTTGACACCATCAAGTTAGGCAAGCAGAATTTAACCAAAAGCACTGTTGATCGGAGCAACCTTTGGCAAGCGCAAACACCTCAAATGTATCGATTTGGTGTACTACTTAATGCATTAATAACAGCCGATGCCGACAATATTAACATTACCGATGAAGCTAGCGCTATTGAGCATATGGGATTACAATCACTCCTGGTTGAGTCTTCTAAGCAAAATCTTAAGATAACCACGCCCGAAGACTTAGCGCTGGCAAATTTTTATTTAAACACTAATCTAAGCTGATGAAATTTAAAACCGGACTTGGGCAAGACTCACACGCATTTGAAGCTAACAATAAACCACTACTATTAGCTGGTGTGGATTTTAATCATGAGCAGGGCTTACGAGCCAATAGCGATGGTGATGTGTTACTGCATGCACTCACCAACGCCATTTCATCATTAACAGGGGTTAATATATTAGGCGCGCGGGCTGATGAGTTATGCCAACAAGGTATAACCGATAGCAAACAATATTTAAAACTAGCTCTGGCTGAACTTAACAACCTTGAGATACAGCATGTCGCTATTTCTATTGAATGTTTGGTTCCAAAAATTTCTCCAAAAATTGATCAGATAAAAACCAATATTGCAAAGCTACTCAACCTAACAACCAATGATATTGGTGTCACCGCCACCACGGGCGAAGGGCTTACTGCTTTTGGACAAGGTCAAGGTATTCAGGTAATCTGCATCGTGAGCGCCATTCAAACATGAAGGACTTAAGGCAAGTTTCCAAATCTAAAATTAGTAAAATTCATTTTATTGGTATTGGTGGCTCTGGTATGAGCGGCATTGCTGAGGTACTTCATAATTTGGGCTATCAAATTTCTGGCTCTGATATTGTTAAAAATAAGATTACCGAACGCTTGGAAAGCATGGGTTGTCAAATTCAATACCAACACCACAAAGACCAAATAAGCAATGTTCAAGCAGTGGTTGTTTCTAGCGCCATTGACCCACTAAATGTTGAGCTAGTTGCAGCACAACAACAACACATTCCAATTGTACCTAGGGCAGAAATGCTGGCAGAAATCATGCGCTTTCGATTTGGTATCGCAGTGGCAGGAACGCATGGAAAGACTACAACAACCAGTATTATTACTCATATTTTAAATCGTGCGCAATTAGATCCTACTTATATCATCGGCGGTATTTTAAATTCTAGCGGCATTAATGCAAAATTAGGCGAAAGCGACTATCTAATTGCTGAGGCGGACGAATCAGATGGCTCTTTTTTACATCTGCAACCCATGCTTAGCGTAATCACCAATATTGATGAAGATCATATGGCGACCTACAACAACGATTTTCAGCAACTAAAAGACGCTTTTGTTAGTTTTACTTCAAATCTACCTTTTTACGGCACCTGCCTTGTTTGTTCAGACGACGATGGTGTAGGTGCGATTATCAATGATATTCATCGCAGCGTAGTCAGCTACGGTATTAGCTCAAATGCTGACATACGCGCAACTAACATCACCCAAGTTGGCATGCAAATGCATTTTGACGTAACATGCACTCACAGTAAAGCATTTTACAAACAGCCTTTCTCAGTCCAACTAAACTTAATTGGCCAACATAATATTCTAAATACATTAGCTGCTATTGGCATCTGTTGTGAGCTTGAAATTGAGGTTGACATCATTCAATCTGCCTTGAGTGATTTCACTGGTGTTGCCCGAAGGCTAGACTACCATCAACAATTAACCATTAACCGTCAGACCGTTGATCTATTTGATGATTATGGTCACCATCCCGTTGAGATTAACGCAATTTTTAACTCATTAAAAAACACATATCCTGATAAACGCTTAGTGGTTATTTTTCAGCCACATCGCTATTCCAGAACCAGAGATTTGTTTGATGACTTTGCACGTACCTTATCTGATGCAGACAGCTTAATTTTGTTAGACATTTATGCCGCTAGTGAGCAGCCCATTGCTCACATTAGTAGCTCGACGTTAGCAGAAGCAATTCGCTTGCGCTCTTCTCTGGAGCCAGTTGTTATTAAAGAAGCCCAAGAAGTGGTTGACGTTTTGCCTAATGTTATCGGCCAAAATGCTGTATTACTAACCTTGGGTGCAGGCGATATTCACACCCTGCCTGGCTTGTTAAAAGAACATTACAACTAAATCAAACCGTGTTGAAGCATAACGAACCAATGGCCTCACACTGCTCTTTACGTAGCGGTGGCCTTGCTCAAGACTTTTTTACACCAAATAGCATTCAAGAATTAGCTGATTTTTTATCCGCCAATACTCAACCTGTTATTTTTATTGGCCTGGGTAGTAATTTACTCATTCGTGACCAGGGTTTTAATGGCGTTATTATTAAACTTACTCAGCTCAACGCCCTATCAATTAACCAGTCAATTATTACTGTTAGTGCAGGCACAACATTAGCCAAACTATCGCGCTTTGCTCAATCTCAACATCAATATGGTGGAGAGTTCTTGAACGCAATTCCAGGCACTGTTGGTGGCGCATTAGCCATGAATGCTGGCGCTTTTGGATCAGAATTTTGGCAATACGTTGTGCAAGTACAAACCATGAGCTTATCTGGTGAGATGTTTTGGCGCTCAGTTGATGAATTTAAAGTTAACTACCGACAAGTAATACCTAAACACACCGATGAATTTTTTGTTTCTGCCCAACTAATTTTTGATACTGAAAAATCTGACCAAGACGCTAAACAATTGCTACTCAAAAGAAACACCTCGCAACCGATTGGTTTGCCTAGCTGTGGCAGTGTGTTTAAAAATCCACCCGGTCAATATGCCGCGCAACTCATTGAGAAAGCCAACCTCAAAGGATATTGTATGGGTGGCGCTTGTATTTCTAACAAGCACGCCAATTTCATCATTAATCAAAACAAAGCAACAGCCAGTGATATTGAAAACCTTATTTCTCACATTCAACAAACCGTAAAATCTAAGTTTAATATTGACTTGGAAACTGAATTAATAATTATATGATTGCTGTATTAATGGGTGGTAACTCAGCCGAACGATCGGTGTCATTAAAAAGTGGTGAGGCGGTTTATCGAGCTTTAACCAATCAACACATTCCTTGCTTTAAGTTTGACTGGCAAGGTGACAATCTTGACCAACTTTGGAAAACTACCTTTAATCTAGCCTTTATCGTTCTACATGGTCGTGGTGGCGAAGACGGTTTTATTCAGCAACAACTAGAAAGTCGAAACATTGCCTATACTGGCTCCAATGCTAGTGCCAGCGCACAAGGCATGAATAAAAACCTAAGCAAGAAACTTTGGAAAACTGCTGGCTTGCCACTTGCTAGCTCCACCTTAGCTATTAAAAACAACCCCATCCCTTTGATCAATTTCCCACTCCCTTGGGCAGTTAAGCCTGTGTGTGAAGGTTCTAGTATTGGTATTAGTAAGGTAAGTGAGCGCAGTCAATTGACCAATGCGCTTGAATTAGCTTGGCAATATGATGATCAAGTGCTAATTGAACAATGGATCAAGGGTGATGAATATACGGTGGCTATTTTGGGTGATAAAACCCTGCCAGTAATTAAGATTATCTCAGATCAAGATTTCTATAATTATGAGTCCAAATACCATTCCAACACCACTCAATACCTCTGCCCTTGTGGCTTAAATGCCGAAGCAGAGCGCCACCTACAAATGTTAGCACTTAAAGCATTCAAGGCCATTGGTGCATCAGGCTGGGGCAGGATAGATTTTATTATGGATAAAAACAACGAGCCTTATTTACTCGAGATCAATACAGTACCTGGCATGACTTCTCACTCTTTAGTACCTATGGCTGCCGAAGCGGCTCATATTGATTTTGACCAACTTGTTAAACAAATAGCGAATGAAGTTTAAAAAACGCAATAGGCGTAGACGCTCAGCACTTCAACTTATTAAGCATTGGATTAAGCCGATGCTATTGATGACTTTAACCGCTTTAATTGTTTGGGGCTGGAACCAGTACAATCCTACTAATCTACTTAAGGTAGAGTTAAACTGGTCTATTGATCATCCCGAGCTTATATCTCAAGCCACATTAAAACAACAAATAAAGCCTTTAGTTGGAGAGTTGCATCAATTGGATCTATCCAACATTAAACAAACACTTGAACAACAGCCCTGGGTGTTAAATGCACAAGTAAAGCGCTCATTATTAGATGTTATTGACATACACATTACCACCCATCAAGTGGCAACCCGTTGGCAAAATATTGATTGCACAACCCCAAAAGCTACTAATTGCCAAGGTTATATCACACAGCAAGGTGAATTAATTAAGCCAACAAATTTAGCCTATCATCAGCCAGAAAATACAAAAAACCTTATCGAACTTCGCTCTGCCAATAAGGTTGAAAATGCCAACTCTTTATATGCAGATTATCAAGCCTACCAAGCGCAATTAAAGACATTTACGATTAATACATTCACCCGCAGCAACATTGACACTTTGCATCTTGAGCCCAATATTACAGTTATATTGGGCTACGATCAACAGGCGCAACGATTACAAAAATTTGTCGACATTTATGCTCAGCTTAGAAAAAAAATCTCACTACGAAAGCTGAACAAGGCTACTTATGATATGCGCTATCCAAAAGGATTTACGCTAAAATATTAGTCTTTATGTGTTTGTATTAATTGATAGCACAGCGCTAGATTAATCACACTCCAATAAAACACGATCACTTTAACACTCCACTCAAATACTTCAGGTAAGCCAATTGAACTAAACAAAACACTGCTAATCATGCCGATTAATGCCGGAATAATAGCTTGTAATAAAAACAAATTGGCCTGAGTAACAAAGTTAAGCTGCCACTTATATTTTGAAGGCTCTCCAATGGCAATATTTATAAAGTTAAGTGTCACAGGGATAATTAAAAAATAAATAATTAGTTGTAAAAAACCAATGCCTGTCAACATAACTGGCACTGTTGTGACAAAACCAACCATTAAGGTTAGCCCAACAAAACGCGCAATTTGAGATAGGTTAACAATTGGGGTTTTAATAGAAACACTTTGAGGGCCTAAAATAACCAAACGATAAATGTTAATAGAAACGTTAACATAGCCATATAAAAACAACACTAGATATAACATTAAGTTATCAGGTAGTATGATAGTAGTTATATCACCACCTTGAAATGCCACCTCCATCAGCTCGAACATTTGTGGCAAGATTAACAAAAAAGGTAGTGAGACAACTACTGGAAGAATCGAAATTTCGATAATTTTTTTCCAGTGTGTTAGCGCAAAAGCAAAACTGGCAACAAGAATTTTATTAATAGGAAGAATGTTCATAAAGGTTATTTTAGTTTAGTATTAATTACATTAACCATAATGGTTAATTTTTGCCCGGGCTGCAGGGGTTTATCACCCAGCTGATTCCAAGATTTAAGCTGTGGCACACTCACATTAAATTTGCCAGCAATAACTGATAAATTATCGCCATTTTTGACTCGATAAATCACTTTTCGATCAATATTTAAACCTTGCTGAACCACCGAAAATAAATCTTTAATGGGTGTAGATTTTTTCTGCCATATTGTTAAACGTTTACCCACTGGTAACATCTTTGCATCTTTCAAATGATTCCATTTAATTAAATTGTTAACGCTAACTTTGTACTTATTGGCAACGCCCCACAAGCTATCACCCGATTTAACCTGGTAAATCACTTGGCGGGTAGAACGCTTACTCAAGCGATTTTTTTCACGCTCAGACTCAGACAAAGCGTAATCCGTTGTTTGTTGTTGAGCAATCGGCACAATTAGATGCTCGCCCACTTTAATCAAATGATTATCCAATTTGTTTACATTAGTGATTTGCTCAACGGTAGTTCTATATTGCTGAGCAATCTGACTTAAATTATCTCCCTGTTTGACTTGATGGCGAACCCATTTAAGTCGATCCATAGTTGGATTATTTTCTAGCGCTTGTTTAAACAAATTCATGTTGTTAATTGGTAACAGCAATGTGTAATGATCACGACTTGGTGTTGCCCAGCGCTTCAATCCAGGGTTTAATGTGTACAATTGCTCCAATTCCAATTCAGCCCATTGTGCAATGAGTGCTAAATCAAATTGAGTCGTTAGCTTCATAGAAGATAGTGCGGGTTGATTGGCAACCGGGGTAATGGTTTGCGCGTATTTCTTTGGGTGTTTAATCAGCTCAGTTACCGCTAATAATCTAGGCACATAGCCGCGCGTCTCTTTAGGCAATTCTAGATGCCAAAAATCTGTTGGTTTACCTTGCTCTTTATTAGCACGTATCGCTTTTTGTACGCGACCCGGACCTGAATTATAAGCAGCAATAGCAAGCAACATATCACCTTTAAACAGTTTGTTTAAATTTTTAAGATATTTAACCGCTGCCTTAGTAGAAGCCAATACATCGCGCCTGCCGTCATACCACCAACTATCTTTTAAGCCGTATAACTTTCCTGTTGATGGAATAAATTGCCATAAGCCTGAAGCAGTACCGTGTGAATAAGAAAAAGGATAATAGGCAGATTCAACAATTGGCAAAAGTGCAATCTCCAATGGCAAGCCTGCACGCTCAACCTCTTGGGTCACTAAATATAGATACGGCTGTGCGCGCTTAGTAATGCGTGTTAAATAATCCGGATGTTTTTTAAACCAATCAATATGCCAATACAAATGCTTGTCATCAGGTGCTTTTAGGTTTGAGCGATTAACAATATAACGCCAAAGATCTTGTTCAACCTTAGTGGCAACCGATTTTTCATTAATACTATCGGATTTAACAACAGACAACGCCTCTTTAGCACCACTTTGAGCGCTACACGCACCCAATAACAACACAGATGCATATAAACAATATCTAACGATTGCTAGGATAAATGTCCGCCTGAGCATTGTGGTGAAGCGGGTGCACCCTGCTTTTTTTGCCATTCATCTGGCGTATAAGTGTGCATAGCCAATGCATGGATATGTGTTAACTCTTCTTTAAATAATTGATTAATTAAGCGATGTCTTGCGATTAAGGCAAGATCATCAAACTGCTCACTCACCACAATCAATTTAAAGTGTGACTCAGCTGCCGGGCCTGCGTGATTACAAGACTCATTAAGCACTTCTAAATAGCTAGGCGAGAATGCTGTTTGCAATTGCTCGGTTAAATGTTGTTGCATATCACTCACGACTGGCCCGCTTGATAGGCAAAATCAAAACTATCATTATAAAAATTATTTTCAAACATGCCTTTTTTAACAAAGGTGTTGGCCGCTGAACGCACCATCTCTGGTGGGCCGCAAGCATACACTTCATAATTAGTCAGCGTTTCAAAATCTGCCAACACAGCTTCGTGCACATAACCTGTGCGACCTTGCCACTGCTCATCCGCTTGAGATAGTACGGGAATAAAATTAATATAATCATACTTCTTAGCCCAGGTTTGGGGCAAGTCAGTATACAAATCTTGCTCAGTTCGAGCACCCCAATAAATATCAATTTTTCTTTGAGAGTTTGATTCAATGGCATGCTCAACCATCGCCTTAACTGGCCCAAATCCTGTACCACCAGCCACCATAATCATTGGCTTTTCGCTGGTTTCTCTTAAATAAAAACTACCCTTAGGACCTTCAATTTTTAATAAAGATTTTTCTTGTAACTCATTAAAAACAAAATTGGTGAATTTACCGCCTGAGATTAAACGCACGTGCAATTCAATTAGTCCAGTATTATGCGGTGCATTGGCAATTGAAAAAGCACGTGGCTCAAAATCAGGGTGAATCAAATCAATGTATTGCCCCGCCAAATATTGCAACGCTTCATTACCTGGAATCTTTAAAATCACCTTAGCAACATCGTGATTCAAATGCTCAATTTTATCCACTTTGCAAGGTAGCATTCTTACCTCAATATCAGCAACACTTTCCAGCTCTGTTAACACTATAGACAAATCACTTTTAGCGCTACATTTACAAGGTAGAATCATGCGATCAGCAATCTCTTCGGCGCTCAACCCAGGTGGTACGCCGTTTTCATAATCCACTTCACCTTCAATCAAAGTTGCCTTACATTTGCCACAAAATCCATTTCGACACCCGTAAGGAAAGCCAATGCCATTGCTCATTGCGCCATCAAGAATAATTTCATTTTTTTCAACTTGGAAGCTACTACCAGTGGCCTGATTTTCTACTGTAAACATGTATTTATTGTTAAATAATTTTAATGCTGACATTATAATCTAGGTAGTTATCATAAATGCTTACTAATACAAGGATCTTTGTGCCACACCCACCTGCTAATACTGCTGTATTTTTAATGGGGCCTACCGCCTCTGGAAAAACTGATTTAGCTATCGAAATTAGTCGGCACATTAAGGCTAGATTGATTAGCGTTGACTCTGCTTTGATCTACCAAGGTATGGACATTGGAACCGCTAAACCGGACAAACAAACACTAGCCAAACATCCTCATCATTTGGTTGATATTTGCAAACCCAGTGAGTCGTATTCGGCGCAAGATTTTGTTAACGATGCTACGACGCAAATCAATTTAGCTTTTGCCAATAATGAACTACCGATTTTAGTGGGTGGCACATCGTTTTATTTTAATGCGCTAGAGCATGGTCTGTCAGATTTACCAGAATCCACCAATGAATCTCGACTTAAATTTAACCAACTGCTTAAAGAAAAAGGCAGTGAAGTATTGCACAAAGAGTTAATAGAAATTGATCCTATTGCTGCAAAAAGAATTCATCCTAACGACTCTCAACGAATTACTCGCGCACTAGAAGTGTTTGATATTAGCGGAAAAACACTTACAGAATTACAAGGCCAAAAACAAGGCAGACTTAATTGTAAAATTCTAAAAATTATTCTCATGCCTGATCGGCCCTTACTCCATCAGCGTATTGAGGCTCGCTTCCATCAAATGATGGAGCAAGGCTTTATTAACGAGGTTAAAGCCTTAAAACAAGATACAAACCTACATGAAGACTTGCCTTCAATCCGCTGTGTTGGCTACCGTCAAGCCTGGCAGTTTTTAAACGGAGAAATTGATAAAGCTGAAATGATTGAGCGCGCCATCATTGCCACTCGCCAATTATGTAAACGTCAGAGTACTTGGCTAAAAGGCGAAACCCAAGGACTGAGACTAACACAAGCTGATGTTGAAAAATCACTAAATTTTATTAACAATCATTAAGTACAGTCTGTTTAAAAACCTGGCCGCGATGTTCAAAATTATTAAACATATCAAAGCTTGCACAACCCGGTGACAACAACACAATACCGTTGTTAATCATGTCTTTAGCTAGATTGACTGCCTCTAACATAGAGTCAGCATGTATTACTTGAGCTCGGTTAATGCCATGCTCAAAATCAGCAGCACTTTGACCTATCAACACAACACCTGCAATATCTTGATCGATGAGTTTAAACAAGTCACTATAATCTTCATCTTTAGCTATACCACCGGCAATTAAGACGATATTCTCATGTTTGGTAATTAACGCTTTAAGCGCTGTCACAGTTGATAAGGCATTGGTAGATTTTGAATCATTGTAAAAATCAATACCTTGCTGATGAGCAACCCATTCCAATCTATGCTCTAAGCCTTTAAAGGTTTTTATGCATTGTGTCATTGCTGACATCTCAAGCCCGATTTGATCACCTAAAGTCAATGCAGCTAAAATATTAGCTACATTATGCTCGCCAATTAACTGCATTTCATCAACACCCATCAACACGTCATCACCTTTTAAGAAATAACAACTACCGTGACAAGTAACGGTGCCAAAATCCTGATCAGACTTGGGCATATCCATACCAAAATGAATGGCTGAGGCTTTTTTAGGTATTAACGGCTCATCAAGATTGATGACTAAATGCTGGCAGTATTGATATAAGCTTAATTTAGAAGCTGTGTAATCTTCAAAACCATCGTAACGATCTAGATGATCGGGTGAAATATTAAGCACCACACCAGCAAACAATGTCAGATGCTTGGTGTAATCTAATTGATAACTAGACAATTCCAAAATGTATAGCTCAATATCATCATCCAAGCAATCCAATGCAGGCTTGCCAATATTTCCCCCTATTGCAGCATTCTTACCACTGGCCAATGCCATCTCACCCAAAAGCTGGGTAACCGTTGATTTGCCATTAGTACCCGTAATGCCAATAACTGGCGAACGAACAAATCTAGAAAATAATTCAATATCGCTGGTAATTTCGATGGCCTGGTCTTGAGCCCAGCGCACAATAGGAGAATTTTGAGCAATACCAGGGGAGATAAATATTTCGTCAACACCCTCTAGTAGCGACTGATTCCAGGTGCCTAAGTCAATCTCGACATTTGGAAATTCAACTAAAAAATCAGTAATCATAGCCGGCTGCTGACGAGAATCGGCTACCTTAAAAACAATCTTTTGCTTTGTTAAAAAGCGAGCAATGGAAAACCCTGTTATTCCTATGCCTAATACCAGTTTCATGCTATTGAATTATTTTCAGTATAAAATAGGGTTATTTTACACGCTTAATTCACAGGAACTAATTATGAATACTTTTTCAACAACTACCACTATTAGCAACACTCAAGTTAAAAATAAAGTGCTATCAGATACCATGAGATTACTTTCTTACACATTGGTATTTGGCGGCTTAGCCTCGTGGTTCTCTATTGCCTCTGGCGCTGGTTTCGGTTCAGCCATGGCTAGCTCAATTGCCGCGATTGTGGTTATCTGGTTTGTATTACCAAAAACCCAAAATAGCAACAAAGGTATCTTAACTGCTTTTGGTATTGCCGGTTTATTGGGCTACTCAATTGGTCCAATGCTTTCGCATTACTTAGCTATGCCGAATGGCGCTGATTTAGTAGTTCAAGCCTTAACTGGCACAGGTATCGCGTTTTTTGCCATTAGTTTTTACGCTCAAAATACCAAAAAAGATTTTAGCTTTTTAAATGGCATGATCTTTTTTGCCATGATTGGAATTATTGCTTTATCACTTATTAATTTCTTTTTCATTGAATCGTCAGCTTTTAGCTTACTAATGTCATTTGCTGTGGTGATGATCATGGGTGCGTTTATGTTGAGCCAAATGTCTGCCATTATCAACGGCGGTGAAACTAACTATATTTCTGCTACCGTCGGCTTGTACTTGGCACTACACAATATGTTTACTAGCCTACTACACTTATTGGGTGCGTTTTCTAACGACGACTAAACTGTAGCCAATAAACCGCCATGATCGATAAGCAAGGCTATCGAGCCAATGTTGGCATTGTCATCACCAATGACAAACAACAAGTGTTATTAGCCAAACGCCACAACCAAAACTCTTGGCAATTGCCTCAGGGTGGTATTGATCAAGGCGAGAACGATCTTGAAGCGCTTTTTCGTGAGCTTAATGAAGAAATTGGCTTAACCAAGAGTGATGTTAATGTCATTGCCAAAACGCCAAAATGGCTACGCTATGACCTGCCAGATTATCATATTAGGCGCTCTCAAAAGCCTATTTGTGTTGGTCAAAAACAAGTGTGGTTTCTACTTCGCCTTACTTCAAGTGAAGATAATATTAAATTAGACACCCATTCTGATATCGAATTCGATGACTGGGCTTGGGTTGATTATTGGAATCCTATTGAAGCCGTGATTGACTTTAAAAAGCCTATCTACGAAGACATGCTAAAAGCACTGGCCCCTGTTTTATTTAATAACCAACACAAAATCCCTGCGCATTATTCACGCCCATTAAAATGCAGCGCTATTGTTTTAAATAAAGCAAAATAAACCGCCAGAACGGTATTAACTAGCCGTCTTCAATTGGTATAATTCGAGCCTATTAAGCATTTTTAAAAAGGATTAACTGACGTGAATATAGGAATTTTAGGTTTGGGTACGGTTGGCGGCGGTGTTGTCAATGTTTTACGAAAAAATGAACGTGAGATTTTTGCACGTACTGGCGAACAAATCAACATCACCCATGGTGCTGTAAAAAGCCTTGCCGAACCAAGAATTTGCGATGATGGTGACATTAACATCACTGAAGATGCTTTTGAAATTGTTAACAACCCAGATGTTGATGTTGTTCTAGAATTAATTGGCGGCACAACCATTGCTAAAGACTTAGTAATAACCGCTATTAATAACAATAAACACGTTATTACTGCCAATAAAGCGCTTATTGCCACACATGGTAATGAATTATTAACTCTAGCCAAAGAAAAAAATGTACATCTGTTATTTGAAGCAGCTGTTGCTGGCGGAATCCCGGTTTTAAAATCCCTTGAACAAGGTCTAAGTGCTAATAAAATTGAGTTGGTTGCTGGCATTATTAATGGCACAGGAAACTTTATCCTAACTGAGATGCGCGACAAAGGCAGAGATTTTTCTGATGTATTAAAAGAAGCTCAAGAACTAGGTTATGCAGAAGCCGACCCAACCTTTGATGTTGAGGGTATTGATGCCGCACATAAATTGGCCATTTTGACTTCTATTGCTTATGGTTGCAACTTACAAATGGATAAGGTTTCAACTGAAGGTATTAGTGAAATTAGCGGTGAGGATGTTGCATTTGCCACGGAATTTAATTATTCAATCAAACATTTGGGTATTGCTAAAAAAGTAAACGGAGAATTGCAAATGCGTGTTCACCCAACTTTAATTCCAAAAACACAATTGTTAGCCAATGTTGATGGCGTCATGAACGCGGTTGTTATTAAAGGTAATGCAGTTGGACCAACGCTTTATTATGGTGCTGGTGCAGGTGATGAAGCAACCGCTAGTGCGGTGATTGCTGATTTGGTTGATGTTATTAAAGATACGGTTAGCCATGATGTTTTGGGCTGGAAAAATCTAGTTGACATACCAAGCTGCGATGCGCAAAATATTGAAAGTGTTTTTTACCTGCGCCTATTAGCAACTGATAAGCCGGGTGTTTTGGCCGATATTACTGCCACATTAGCCAAACACAACATTAGCGTAGAATCGGTCATTCAAAAACAAATTGATCAGCAAAACAATGCACACATTGCAATTATTACCAACAATGTTAAAACAGCCGATTTAAATACGGCAATAACAGAAATTCAAACACATGAAGCTATCCAAGAGGATGTTAAAATGATTCATGTGGAAAACCTTGACTAAGTAAGGAGAAAATACAAATGAGATACACTGGCCTAATTAATCACTACCGCAACAGACTTCCCGTTGATGATTCAACCAAATTGATCAGCCTGGGTGAAGGTAATACGCCACTCATTCGATTGGAAAATATTCCAGCGCTACTTAATAAAAATGTCGATATTTACATTAAGTACGAAGGCCTAAACCCTACTGGATCGTTTAAAGATCGCGGGATGACAATGGCAGTTACTAAAGCCGTTGAATCCGGTTCTAAAGCAATTATTTGTGCCTCAACTGGCAATACTTCTGCTGCAGCGGCAGCTTATGCAGCTAGAGCCGGCATTAAAGCTTTTGTCCTTATTCCTGAAGGAAAAATTGCACTTGGTAAGCTGGCACAAGCCATGATTCATGGTGCAGTCATCATTCAAATCAAAGGTAACTTTGATGATGGCATGCGTTTGGTTAAAGAAGTGGCTGATCACGCGCCAGTTTCTATCGTAAACTCTATCAACCCTTTCCGCCTACAAGGTCAAAAGACAGCAGCATTTGAAATTGTTGAAGAATTAGGCGATGCGCCTGATTACCACTGTCTGCCAGTGGGTAATGCGGGCAACATTTCAGCTCATTGGATGGGCTACAAAGAATATTTCGACGACGATAAAGCGGACAAAAAACCTAAGATGGTTGGTTATCAAGCAGCTGGCGCTGCGCCATTCGTTAAGGGTGCTATGGTTGATAACCCAGATACGATTGCCACAGCAATTCGCATTGGCCACCCTCAAAGCTGGGATTTGGCTCACAAGGTTGAAACAGAATCTAATGGTTGGTTTGACGCGTTATCAGACGAAGAAATACTTGCCGCTCAGAAACTACTAACTGAACAAGAAGGTATTTTCTGTGAACCAGCATCTGCCACCTCGCTCGCAGGTGCTATGCGTGACATTAAAAATGGCAAAATTGCTGAAGGTTCGACTGTTGTTTGTACACTAACTGGCCATGGTCTAAAAGATCCTGATACGGCTATTTCTCAGTGCACAGATGAGATGATCAACATCAATCCAGTTATGGATGAAGTGCGAGACGCTATTTTAAATAATATGTAATTAGCTACTAATCATCTTATTGATGATTAACTAAAAAAAAGGGGGATTTATGGATTACAAAACCATTGAGCAAACCATTGGAAATACCCCGTTAGTTAAGCTACAGCGCCTCAACCCCAATCCTTCAAACACCATCTTATTAAAATTAGAAGGTAATAATCCGGCTGGTTCAGTGAAAGATCGTGCCGCCTTTAACATGATTATTCAAGCTGAAGCACGTGGCGAGATCAAACCAGGCGATACCCTTATTGAAGCCACAAGCGGCAACACTGGTATTGCCCTAGCCATGGTGGCTGCCATCAAAGGCTACAAAATGATTTTAATTATGCCGGAAAACCTCTCACAAGAGCGACGTGATGCTATGGCCGCTTATGGTGCAGAGTTGTTATTAGTGACTGAAGTGGCGGGCATGGAAGGTGCGCGTGATTTGGCTGATAAGCTTGAATCTGATGGTAAAGGCATTCAGTTAGATCAATTCTCCAATAGTGATAATTCAGGCGCACACATCAATGCAACAGCGCAAGAAATTTGGCAAGATACACAAGGCAGCGTGACTCATTTTGTATCAGCCATGGGTACCACCGGCACTATTACAGGTGTTTCAAACGCACTAAAAGATAAAAATAATAGCATTCAAATTATTGGTGTTAGACCTGAAGAAGGCGCCCATATCCCAGGCATCCGTCGCTGGAATGAAGCGTATCTACC
>ERZ1046740.100-NODE-100-length-70491-cov-5.904793_pt1 | contig 70491 bp, 66 predicted proteins | sample MGYA00383093_ERZ1046740 | MGnify/ENA primary metagenome ERZ1046740 (study PRJEB29581, sample SAMEA5548363) | metagenome | biome: marine; feature: coastal; material: water | depth 25 m | study: Short-term variability in the microbial, nano- and picoplankton... | reverse complement strand
ATAATATACATAAACGAATCCCCAATTTTCCAAAAGAAAATTTGATTCACTCTAATTTTTTTGACCATCAAGAAAAATATGATTTAATTCTGGAACAAACTTTTTTTTGCGCACTTCACCCTACTCTTCGCTCAAGTTATGCCAATAAAATGTTTGAACTGCTAAATGAAAGCGGAAAATTAGCTGGCCTATTATTTAATTTTGAATTAACTGAAAATGGACCACCTTTTGGTGGAAATATTGTTGAATATATTCAGTTTTTTTATTCTAAATTTGAAATTAAAATATTGGAAAAATGCTATAATTCTATAAAACCTAGAAAAGGTAGAGAATTGTTTTTTATATTTGAAAAAAAATAAATTTAATGAAACATTCAATTATTCTTTCAGAAGAGCAAATTAATCAAAAAACGAGAAGAATTGCGTATCAAATTTATGAAAGTAATAGTAATGAAAAAGAGATTATTATTGCAGGAATTAATGGTAATGGGTACATTTTTGCCAAGAATTTAGCAAAAATATTAACTACAATATCTGATTTAAAAGTTACTCTTTGTGAAGTGATTATTGATAAAAAAAATCCATTAGGTGATATCTCTACAAGTTTAAAATCACATGATTACAAAAATAGATCTTTGGTTTTAGTTGACGATGTTCTCAATTCCGGTACTACGTTGATTTATGGAATCAAGCACTTTTTAGAAGTTCCGTTAAAGCGATTTAAAACTGCTGTACTTATAAATAGAAATCATAAAAAATACCCTGTAAAAGCCGACTTTAAAGGTATTTCACTTTCAACTTCATTACAAGAACACGTATCTGTTATATTTGGTAAAAATAAATGTCATGCAATTTTAGAATAATTCTAAAATCATATCTGAAATTTCTTGTAAGGTTTTATCATTAACTGAAATGGAGTGTGTAGCATTTTCATAATAAACTACTCGTTCGAATAAATGCTTTGCAATATATTCTTTCAAATTATCTTTACCAATTGAAGCTACTAAAGGTCTTTGAGAAGTTTCATTTTTTAATCTATTAAAAATTGTTTCAATTGAGGCGTTTAAATAAAAAGAAATTGATTTATTCTTAATAAGTTTTAGGTTATCTCCATAACAAGGTGTTCCTCCACCCAAAGAAATCACCAACTTATCACTTTTATTTAATAAAGCTGTTAAATATTCTGACTCTTTCTTCCTAAAATAAATTTCTCCTTTAGATGAAAATATTTCAGAGATATTCATTTGCTCATTTTCTTCTATAAAATTATCTAAATCAACAAATTGCAAGTTCATTTTTTTAGCCAAAATTCTTCCAACAGCTGATTTTCCACTTGCCATATAACCCAATAAAACTATTTTCATACAGTGAGTTTTTTTGTTTTTTAGTAAAGAGCAAATATCGTTTAAAAAACTGCAAAAAAAAACTTGTTATATAAACTTTTGATAGTATATTTGCACTCGTCTTAATAAAAAGACATTTGACCTGGTAGCTCAGTTGGTAGAGCACCTCCCTTTTAAGGAGGTGGTCCTGGGTTCGAGCCCCAGCCAGGTCACAAAAAAGTTAGGCGAATTGCCTAACTTTTTTATTTACAATAGTTTTTGCACATATGGCGGAATTGGTAGACGCGCCAGCTTGAGGGGCTGGTGAACAATAGTTCGTGCAGGTTCGACTCCTGTTATGTGCACTTTTTTGTTAACTTTAATTTTCGAATTTTTTTTTATTTGTTAATTATTTTTTAACCCCCCCCTTTTTTACCTTTTACCTAAGTTTTTAATCAATATTATTAGTAATATTGTATATGCATAAGAAAATACTTTACCCTTTTTTATTTTTAATGGTTTTTGCTGGTTTTGCGCAAGAACAAAAAAATAATGACACATTACAACCTTCAAGCTTAGTTTCTGTATTAAAAGGACAAGTGATAAACCATATTTCTAAAACTCCCTTAAAAGGTGCTCATTTATTCAATTTGAATTCCGTAATTGGAACTGCAACCAATGATTCTGGAAAATTTGAATTATCAACAGCGGTTAATGATACTATTTATGTTTCATACCTTGGTTTTCAATCTATTAAATTAAAAATTACAAATGATTTATTAAGAGGAAATGAATTGGTTATTGAACTTCATGAAAAAACTGAACAAATTAAAGAAGTGGTTGTTAAATCACATAAATTAATTGGAGTATTAGAAATTGACGCTAAAAATGTACCCAAAGATAAATATGCTCGTATTCATATTAATGGCTTACCACAAACTTACGAAGTGGGAAGTGTTCAAAAACGAAAAACATACAACTCACCTATTGATGCTTTGTTTCATCCTGTAGATTTTGTCTACAATATGTTTGGAAAAAAACCTAAACAACTTAAAAAACTAAAGAAACTTCGAGATGATGATGCAATACGAGAACTTTTAGAGGCTAAATTTAATCGTGAATTAATGATGGAATATTTGGATATGGATGCTCAGGAATTAAATGATTTATTAAATGAATGTAATTATTCCGATTATTTTATAAAAACAGCTAGTGATTTACAATTGGTAGAAGCTGTATTACTTTGTTATGAAAATTACAAAGCCATAAAGAAAGGAAGCACTATAAAAGATAATGACAAACAATAAAAGAGGCAACCAGTTGGTTGCCTCTTTTATTAAATAGTTTTAAAAATTACTGATTTCCTAAAATAATTGGCATTCCACTGTCACCACTACCAATTACAATCACCTTACTATTTGGTGAATTTGATAATTTTAAAGTAGCTTCAATACCCTTATCCTGAAGAATTTTGTCAGTTAATGACGAGTTTAATATTCTATTTGCGTCAGCTTTACCTTGTGCTTCAATACGCACTTTTTCAGCTTCCTTTGCAGCAGTAACAAGTTTAAATTCATATTCTAAAGATTCTTGTTCTTGCTTTAATTTACGCTCAATGGCATCTTTAATTGTTGGAGGTAGTGTTACATCTCTAACCAAAACATCATTTAATTGAATATATTGATTGTCTAAAATCTTCTTAGTTTCATCAAAAATTTCACTTTGAATAATATCTCTTTTACTTGCATACAATTGCTCTGGAGTATATCTACCCACAACACTACGCGCGGCAGATCGCAAAGCTGGTTTTATAATTCTATCTAAGTAGTTTTCTCCTTTTTCTTGGTGTAATCTACCTAAATCATCAGTTTGCGGCATATACCATGCCGTAGTTTCTAAAATAATATCTAAACCATTTGAAGAAAGTACTTTCATTTTTTCAAACAACTCTTGTTGTCGTACTTCATAAATTATAACATTATTCCAAGGAGCCACAATGTGGAATCCTTCTCCTAATGCAGCTTTATCTGTAACTACACCCCCATCAAAACGTTTCCATAAAACTCCTGCCTCACCGGCATCGATAGTAACAGTAGATTTTGATAAAAATATAACTCCAATTATAGCAATAAAAATTATTGGTAAAATTGATTTTGGTAATTGTAATTGTCCGTTGCTCATTTTTTTTATTTTTAGTTTTTTCAAAAATACAAAACTGATTTTATATTACTTATGATTATTTGAAATATTATTCTAATGAAATTACTATATTTTTCCAAAATATTTTCTTGTAAACCATTCTAAGCTCAGAAAAAATACAATAAACCCCAAGAGCCATTTCCAATTTATCAACGGAGTTTTTTCCATAATAGTTTTTTGAATAGTTTTAAAATTTGTATTGCTTAGTATATTATTTAACAATTTATCCTCTTCACTTGAATAATATATTTTCCCGTTTGTATTATTGGCTACTATTTTAAGTTTGGAATCATTTGAATTACTAAATTGTTGTTCAACCTCAAAAGGGAGTATCTTAAAACTTCCATACTTTTTAATATCCTGATTTTGAACAGATACAATATATTTATAATCACCTGGTTTTAAATTAGATATTTCGGCTAAGTAATTATTTCTATATAAGCTTAATGGAATTTCTTGAACTATATTTGTATCATTATTCGAAATAGTAATTCCTATTTTTGCGCGATTATCAAAATTTAAATTATCATCGGTATAAATTGCTGATAACTTGATAGTTTCACTAGCAAAATACATCGATTTTAAATTAACTTGTAATCTGTTTCTATTTTTGTCTGAAGCTAAATACATAACTAAATTAGAAATGAAATTATCAAAAACATCGAAGGATTTATGTTCTGAATAACTTTGCATTCTCCACCTCCAACTATTTTCACCAAATAATACACCAAATTTTTGATTACCTGTATAAAAAGTTGATAACAAAGGTTTATTCAATTTAATATTACCAATTTTTTGAAATAAAATTGAGTTTTGAATAACTGCAAAAGAAACTTTACCAAATTTATCTTCTAAAGGAGAAAAATTTGAAAAACCAATATCTTCGCTTATAAACCCTGCATAGTCAGAATTAAATATAGCGCTGTAAAACTCAGAATTTAAAACTTCTTTTTTATTGAAAAATGGTTGTATTCTATTTAAAAAATTCCAATCTGTACTCAACCCTGTGATTACAAAATAGTTGCGCTTTTTTGCAGAAATTTCTTTCATAACTTTTTCAAAACTACTTGTAGGTTGATTCAAGATAATTAACTGATAATTTGATATATTACCTTTAAAAGTATTAACTAAATTAATTGTGACCTCTCGTTGTTTATTACTTTCAATGGCTTTTTTCAACATCCCCATATCAGGATGAATAATGGATGAAAGCATCAATATTTTCATTTGCTCTTCAATAACATTTATTGAAAAAATTTTTGAATTATTTTCAGTATCAAACTCGTTATTTAAAACTTCAATTTTTGCTGTATAAAATTGTGTTCCTTTTTTAGTTGCAGTTAAATGAAAAGAAACCGTTTTAACATTTTTTGACTTGTTAAAATTTAATATTTCTGTATAAACTTTTTTCCCCTCATAATAAATTGACAACTGCTTCTGAACATTTCGTGAACCTTCATAATTAACAAAAATTTCTACAGGAAGTTTATTATTAATATATGTATGTTTATTCAAATTAATTTGAGAAATAAATATATCTTCTAACTTAGCAGTATCGCTTATTATTAACGGGTATACTGGGCTTTTATAATTTACAAACTCAACACTTTTTCCGGTTGTTTGATTGCCATCAGTAATTAATATTACTGGTGTATTTTTATGTTTATAAATTTCAGAAAATTCTTGTAATGGTTTAGCTAAGTTCGTTTGTGATTTATCAAAACTTAATGAGTCTAATACTGCGACTTCTTTGCCAAAACCATAATAATTAAGTGAAAACTTATTATTTAATTCAGAATTATTTTTAATTTTTTGAATTACAGAAGCTATATACTCAACTTGTTTTGTATATTTTACAGAAGATGATTGATCTACCGCAACTAAAAGGTTTGGCTTTAATGTTTCAAGTTTTTCTTTTTCAATAGATGGATTTAGAATAATTAATAGCACTAAAAACAGACTTAAAAATCTTAAAAAAGCTAAAAACAAATTGAGCTTAGTTTTTTTATTTTTATATAAATACTGAAAAAGCGCTAATAAAAGCGCTATTACAGTAATCAATATTATATAAAACAATGTTTTTGTGAACATTATTTGTGTTATTAAGTTAACATTCCTCCATCAACACTTAGTGTTTGACCAGTGATATACGAACTCATATCAGAAGCTAAAAATACGCAAGCATTTGCAATATCTTCAGGTGTTCCACCACGTTTCAATGGAATAGAATTTCTCCATTCTTTTACAGTTTCTTCGGGTAAATTTCCTGTCATTTCTGTTTCAATAAATCCAGGAGCAATTGTATTACATCTAATATTTCTTGAACCTAATTCTAAAGCAACCGATTTTGAAAACCCTAAAATACCTGCTTTTGAAGCTGCATAATTAGACTGTCCAGCATTTCCTTTTAATCCTACAACCGAACTCATATTGATAATTGAGCCTTTACGTTGCTTCATCATTGGGCGTATAACAGCTTTGGTTAAATTAAATACTGATTTAAGATTTACTTCAATTACTTTGTCAAAATCTTCTTCAGAAATTCGCATTAACAAATTATCTTTTGTAATACCGGCATTGTTTATTAATACATCAATACTTCCAAATTCTTTTAAAACATCAGCAGCTAATTCCTGGGCTGCATCAAATTTTGCTGCATTTGATTGATATCCTTTTACTTTTACCCCATATGCTGAAAGTTCTTTTTCTAGGTCATTAGCAGCTTCAACAGATGAGCTGTATGTAAAAGCTACGTTTGCTCCTTGTTGTGCAAAAACTTGAGCTATTCCCTTTCCAATTCCCCTGGTAGCACCTGTAATTAACGCTGTTTTATTTTCTAAAAGTTTCATAATTTAATTTATATAAGTTGGTTTTGTTAAATTTATAATCAAATATACACAATTGTATAAAAAAAAGCCCCCAAAATGGAAGCTTTTAGACTTGTGATTTTTAGTTTTTATCCTAAAATTTCGGCAACCTTTACACCAATTTTAGCTGGAGATTCAACTACGTGAATACCGTTTTCTTTTAAAATTTTCATTTTTGCCTGAGCTGTATCGTCTTTACCACCAACAATAGCACCAGCATGCCCCATAGTTCTTCCTTTTGGAGCAGTTTGACCTGCAATAAAACCAACAACCGGTTTTTTATTTCCAGTTGACTTTATCCATTTAGCTGCTTCAGCTTCTAGCTGACCTCCAATTTCCCCTATCATAACAATACATTCTGTGTCATCATCATTCATCAACAATTCAACAGCATCTTTTGTAGTAGTCCCTATTATTGGATCACCTCCAATACCAATAGCAGTTGTAATTCCATACCCTTGCTTCACCACTTGATCAGCAGCCTCATACGTTAGTGTTCCTGACTTTGAAACAATACCAACTTTCCCTTTTTTAAAGATAAATCCTGGCATAATACCAACTTTTGCTTCTTCAGGAGTAATAACACCCGGGCAATTAGGTCCTACTAACCTACAATCTTTATGCTCAATATAAGCTTTTACTTTTACCATATCACCAACTGGAATTCCTTCAGTAATACAAATTATTACTTTTATTCCTGCCTCAGCAGCTTCCATTATTGCATCAGCCGCAAATGCAGGTGGTACAAAAATAATTGAAGTATCGGCTGCAACTTTATTTACAGCATCTTGAACAGTATTAAAAACAGGTTTTCCAAGATGTGTTTGACCTCCTTTTCCAGGAGTAACTCCACCAACAACATTAGTACCATATTCAATCATTTGAGTTGCATGAAAAGTACCTTCACTCCCTGTAAATCCTTGAACAATGATATTTGAATTTTTATTAACTAAAACGCTCATTTAATTGTAATTTTTAAGTGTATTTTAAATATATGCCAAATTTAATTTTTTATTGAATTAAATTGAAGGAAAACTTATATTTTTTGTTTTTTTATAAGCTGTTTAATTTCAGCCATTTCTTTTAGTTTTTTTCTTGATTCTTCCACAGGAGTCCCAAAATAAGTTTTTCCACCTTTTACAGATTTAGTAACACCTGTTTGACCAAGAATTACGGCTCCTTCTCCAATAGTAATTCCACTATTTGTTCCTACTTGACCCCACATCGTGACTCCATCCTCAACAACCACACAACCTGCAATTCCAGTTTGTGAAGCAATTAAACACATTTCACCAATTACAGTATCGTGACCAATATGTACTTGGTTATCAATTTTAGCACCTTTTTTTATTGTTGTATTTGCTGAAACACCTTTATCAATAGTACAAAGTGCTCCAATATCTACATTGTCTTCAATTAAAACAGAACCACTTGACAATAATTTATCAAAACCTTCGGCATGTTTTTTATAATAAAAAGCATCAGCTCCTAAAATTGAACCTGCATGTATAATAACATTGTTGCCTATTTTACAACCATCGTAAATTGTAACATTGGAGTGAATAACGCAATTATCTCCAATTGTAACATTGTTTCCAATAAAACAATTTGGCTGAATTATGGTTTGAGAACCTATTTTAGCTGAAGGTGAAATTGAGCTATTTGATTTTTGAAATGGCTTGAAATAGTTAGTTAATTTATTAAAATCGGTAAATGGATCTTTGGATATTAATAATGCTTTTCCCTCTGGACATTCAACTTCTTTATTGATAAGTATTACACTAGCTTTAGATTCAAGTGCTTTATTGTAATATTTTGGGTGATCAACAAAAACAATGTCTCCATTTTCAACTACATGAATTTCATTGCATCCTTTAATTTGAAAATCAGCAGGTCCAATAAATTTTGAATCAATAATACCAGCTATTTCTTGAAGAGAATAATTTCTTGGGAATTTCATTTAACTATTCCTTTACACGTTCTAAATAAGCTCCCTTTGAAGTATCAATTTTTATCTTATCACCTTCGTTTATAAATAACGGCACATTGATTTTAGCTCCGGTTTCAACAGTTGCGGGCTTTGTAGCATTGGTTGCTGTATTCCCTTTAACTCCCGGCTCTGTGTGTGTAATTTCTAATATAACACTTAAGGGCATTTCAACGGATAATGGTAAATTATCTTCTGTATTAATAATAATTGTTACTATTTCTCCTTCTTTTAATAATTCAGGAGCATCTAAAGCAGTTTTTTCGAGTGTAATTTGGTCATAATCCTGAGTATTCATAAAATGAAATGAATCTCCTTCAGCATATAAATACTGAAATTTTTGAGTTTCAACTCGAATATCTTCAATTTTTCTACCAGCTGGAAATGTATTTTCTAATACTTTCCCACTAGACAAACTTTTTAGTTTTGTTCTAACAAAAGCAGGACCTTTACCTGGTTTTACATGTAAAAATTCTACTACTTTAAATATACCATTGTTATGTTTAATACATAAACCATTTCTAATATCTGATGTTGTTGCCATAATTATTTATTAACTAGTTTGGTATCCTTTCATAATTCCACGTTGTGAATTTTTAATGAAAAGAATTATTTGATCTCGTTCTTTTGTAGCTTCCATTTCTCCCTCAATTTTCGCCATAGCCTGGGAGTTGTTATAGCTCTTCTGGTAGAGAATTCTATATATATTTTGAATTTCTCTAATTTTTTCAGTTGTAAAACCTCTTCTACGCAAGCCAATTGAATTTATTCCAACATATGAAATTGGCTCCTTTCCAGCTTTTGTATAGGGAGGCACATCTTTTCTTACCAACGATCCGCCAGAAACCAACGCATGTGCTCCGATATGAATAAATTGATGAACTGCAACCAAGCCACTTAAAATTGCAAAATCTCCAACTGTCACATGTCCTGCTATCACAGTTCCATTTGCCAAAATACAGTTATCGCCTATTACACAATCGTGGGCTATATGCGAAGTTGCCATTATTAAACAATTGTCGCCAATTTGAGTTTTTCCTAATGCATTGGTGCCTCTATTAACAGTAACACATTCTCTAATAGTGGTGTTATCTCCAATAATTGCTAAAGAATCCTCACCGTCAAATTTTAAATCTTGCGGGATCGCTGATATTACAGCTCCAGGAAAAATTCTACAGTTTTTTCCAATTCTCGCACCTTCCATAATAGTAACATTCGAGCCTATCCAAGTACCAGATCCTATTTTTACATTATTATGAATAGTTGTAAATGGTTCTACAACAACATTTCGTGCAATTTTTGCATCCGGATGTATATATGCTAATGGTTGATTCATTATTCTTTTGGTTTTTTAGCAATTTGCGCCATTAATTCAGCTTCTACAACTAATTTCCCATTTGCATATCCATAAGACTGCATATGACAAATACCTCTTCTTATTGGGGTAATTAATTCAGCTTTAAAAATTAAAGTATCTCCTGGTAATACTTTTTGTTTGAACTTAACATTATCCATTTTCATAAAATATGTTAAATAGTTTTCAGGATCTGGAACAGTACTTAGAACTAATATACCACCACATTGCGCCATAGCTTCAACCTGCAATACTCCAGGCATAACTGGTGCATCAGGAAAATGTCCTACGAAAAACGATTCATTCATTGTAACATTTTTCATTCCAACTACATGGTTGTCTGAAAGTTCCAAAATTCTATCAATTAATAAAAATGGAGGTCTGTGTGGTAATATATTCATTATTTGATGAATATCCATTAAAGGTGTCTGATTTAAATCATATGAAGGTACATTGTTTCGCTTCTCTTGTTTGATTTTTTTTCTAAGTTTTTTTGCAAAAACAGTATTCACTAAATGACCTGGTTTATTAGCAATAACTTTACCTTTAATTCGTGTTCCAACTAACGCTAAATCACCAATAACATCTAATAGTTTGTGACGTGCAGCTTCATTAGCCCAACGTAAATCTAAATTATCTAATATTCCATTTGATTTAACAGTTAAAGAATCTTTTTTAAAAGCTTTCTTTAATTTCTCCATGGTTTCATCAGATATTTTTTGATCTACATAAACAATGGCATTGTTTAAATCTCCACCTTTTATCAAATTATTATCAAGAAGCATTTCAAGTTCATGTAAAAAACTAAAAGTTCTGGCATCAGCAATTTCACTTTTAAAATCTGATAAGTTATTTAATGTTGCATTTTGGGTTCCTAAAACTTTTGTACCAAAATCAACCATTGCAGTAATTTGATAATCATCACTTGGCATTAAAATTATTTCACTACCTGTTTCTTTATCTCTATAAGAAATAACATCTTTCACAACATATTCTTCTCTATCAGCATTTTGTTCTTCTATTCCAGCTTGCTCTAATGCATCAATAAAGTGTTTTGAAGATCCATCCATTATTGGTGGTTCTGGAGCATTTATTTCAATAATAATATTATCAATATCCAAAGCTACAATCGCTGCTAAAACGTGTTCTGACGTATTAATAAATACACCTCTTTTTTCAAGATTTGTACCTCTTTGTGTATTAACTACATACTCTGCATTGGCTTCTATAACCGGTTTTCCTTCTAAATCAATTCTAACAAAAGCATACCCATGATTAATTGGTGCAGGTTTAAAAGTCATTGTAACCTCATTCCCGGTGTGCAATCCAACTCCAGAAAGGGTTACTTCGTTTTTAATAGTGTTTTGTTTCTTGTTCATTTCAATTCTTTTAACGATTCTATTTCCCTTTGTAATTTATTAATTTGTGATACTAAATCTGGTAGTTTTTTAAAATAGACATATGATTTACTAAAATCTGAATACCCAAATGCTGGTGTTCCTTGAATTACCTCATTGTCTTTAATATTTTTTGCAATACCGGTTTGTGCCTGCACTTTAACATTGTTTCCAATAGTTAAATGACCAACAATACCTACTTGACCACCAATCAAACAATTCTTTCCAATTTTTGTAGATCCCGCAATTCCTGTTTGAGCAGCTATTACAGTATTTTCTCCAATTTCAACGTTATGAGCAATTTGAATTTGGTTGTCTAGTTTAACACCTTTTCTAATAATTGTTGAACCCAAAGTTGCCCTGTCAATTGTAGTTGCTGCACCAATATTAATGTTGTCTTCAATAATTACATTTCCAATTTGTGGAACCTTACTATAAACTCCGTTTTCATCAGGGGCAAAACCAAAGCCATCAGCTCCAATAATTACTCCGGCATCAATAACACAGTTATTTCCAATTTCACAATCGTAATATATTTTAACTCCTGAATAAAGAGTTACATTATCACCAATTTTTACATTTTCACCAATAAATACATTTGGATAAATTTTTACATTTTTACCCAATGTTACATCATTACTTATATATGCAAATGCACCAACATATAAATGTTCTCCTACTTTTGCTGAATCACTTATAAATGAAGGTGTTTCTATACCCGATTTATTTTGTCTAATTTGATTGTAAAAGTCTAGTAATTTTGAAAATGCCTTGTAAGAATCTTCAACCCTTATTAATGTTGTTGCTATCTCTTTTTCAGGCTTGAAATCTTTATTTACAATAGTAATTGATGCTTTTGTTGCATAAATAAAAGATGTATATTTTGGATTGGATAAAAAGGTTAACGATCCTTCTTCTCCTTCTTCAATTTTAGAGAGTTTATCGACTTCAATATTCTCATCGCCTTCAATTTTACCTTCTAAAATTTCTGCTATTTGTTGTGCTGTAAATTTCATTAACTGCAAAAGTATGAAAAAAGTTGAATTTTACCTATTTCGGAAAACAGATATAGTACTTATAAACCGGATTAGACAAAGTTTGAATATTTAAATGATCTGATGCTTCTATAATATCTTTAATTTCACCATTTTTAAATAAGATTTGAATATTGTTTTTTGTACTATCATAAGCCTGATTTTGAATCACGCCATGATATACAAAATAATCTAAATCATTGTTAGTAATTTCAATCTTTTTGGCAACATCACTTTTAATTTGTTTCAATACAGCATTACTAAATGCTTCATTCTGCAAAATAACACGAGGCAACTTTCTGTTTACCAAGCTCTTTGATAATTTTGACAATACAATATCATTGCTTGAAATCCATTCTTTGATAGATGAAAAAACATCATAATCATCTAGTTTAGCAAACGTTTTTAATGTCTTAAAATCAAAATTATCTGCATTAATTTGATTGGCTAAAAAATATTTGAACGCTTTACTCGCTGGCAAATCAACACCTTGTAGCACCAATTCTTTCGCTCTTTTTAATACTTTCTCTAATAATTTTTCAGCTACCAAACCTGTTTTATGCAAATATACCTGCCAGTACATTAATCGTCGGGCAACAATAAATTTCTCTACTGAGTAAATTCCTTTTTCTTCAATAACTAAATTGTCGTTTTTAACATTTAACATTGTTATTAAGCGTTCTGAATTTATATTTCCTTCTGCAACTCCGGTATAAAAACTATCGCGCTTCAAATAGTCTAACCTATCCATATCTAACTGACTGGAAATGAGTTGAAACAAAAATTTACGGTGATAATTTCCTTTAAATATTTTTATAGCCAATGAGAGTTTTTGATTAAACTCTTCATTTAATTCCTCCATAAATTTTAATGAAATTGCCTCGTGATTAATACCAGTTACTATGCTATGCTCTAATGCATGTGAAAATGCGCCATGACCAATATCATGTAATAAAATAGCAATAAAAACAGCATTTGCCTCATCTTCTGAAATCAAAACACCTTTAAATCTTAAAATATTCACTGCTTTTTGCATTAAATGCATACTTCCAATTGCATGATGAAACCTTGTATGGTGAGCTCCAGGATACACTAAATGAGATAATCCCATTTGAGATATTCTTCTTAAACGCTGAAAATAAGGATGTTCAATTAAATCATAAATTAATGCATTTGGAATAGTAATAAAACCGTAAATTGGGTCGTTTAATATTTTGAGTTTGTTCGTTTTTTTTTCGGTCAAAACAGTTTAATTTTATATAATTCTACAAAGATAACAATATGAGTGAGATTAACATTTTATGGGTTGATGATGAAATTGATTTACTAAAGCCGCATATTCTTTTTTTAGAAAAAAAAGGGTATTCAGTTACAAAATGTAATAACGGTGCCGATGCCATTGATTTATGCGATGACACCAATTTTGAAATTGTTTTTTTAGATGAAAACATGCCAGGTTTAAGCGGTTTGCAAACTTTAACTGAAATTAAAAGCAAACAACCTAATTTACCTGTAGTAATGATTACCAAAAGTGAAGAAGAATACATTATGGAAGAAGCTATTGGTAATAAAATTGCAGATTATTTGATTAAACCTGTTAACCCAAATCAAATTTTACTTAGCTTAAAAAAGAATTTAGATCATTCTCGATTAATTTCAGAACAAACAACTTCAAACTACCAACAAGATTTTAGAAAAATTTCGATGGATTTAGCGATGATCAATTCATATGATGAATGGGTTGAACTTTATAAAAAATTAGTTTATTGGGAATTGGAGCTTGAAAATATTACAGATTCTGGTATGATTGAGATTCTAGAAAGTCAAAAACAAGAAGCAAACACCTTATTTTTTAAGTTTATTAAAAAAAATTACAAGGATTGGATTAACAATGATGACGGCCCAATTTTATCAAATAATTTAATGAAAAAAGTTATTCTTCCTGAAGTTTCAAAATCAAAGGGAACTTTATTGGTTGTTATTGATAATTTAAGGTATGATCAATTCAATATCTTAGAAAAAACAATTACTAAATTTTACAAAAAAGAAGATGAAACATCCTACTGTTCCATTCTTCCTACTGCAACACAATATGCGCGAAACTCAATTTTTTCTGGATTAATGCCTTTAGAAATGTCCATTAAACACCCAAATTTATGGAAAAACGACGTAGATGAAGGAGGTAAAAATTTATATGAAGAAGAGTTTTTAGAAGCTCAACTCAAAAGATTTAATCAAAATATTAAATGGGATTATTATAAAATTACTTCGTTAAAAAACGGTAAAGCTCTGGCTGATAATTTTAACTCCATCAAAGATAATGACCTAACAGTAGTTGTATATAATTTTGTTGACATGCTATCACATGCAAAAACTGAAATGGAAGTTATTAAAGAACTGGCAAGTGACGATAAAGCATATAGATCACTTACAAATAGTTGGTTTATGAATTCTCCATTGTACGAAATGATTCAAAAAGCTCAAAGTTTAGGTTTGAAATTAATTATAACTACTGATCACGGTACAATTAACTCAAAAGTACCAACGAAAGTTATTGGAGATAAAAACATAAGTTCAAATCTGCGGTATAAAACGGGTAGAAGTCTAACTTATAACGATAAAGATGTATATGCTGTTCACGATCCAAAAGAATTGCATTTACCTTCCATTAATATGAGTAGTTCTTTCATTTTTGCAAAAGAAGATTACTTTTTTGCGTATCCTAACAAATACAATCATTTTGTTAAGTATTTTAAAAACACCTATCAACATGGAGGAATTTCTTTAGAGGAAATGATAATTCCTTGTGCTATATTTGTACCGAAATAATAGTACTCATTAATATGCTGAAAAATTATTCTTTAAATGAATTAGCTGATATTGCTAAATTTATAATCACTAATTCTAAACATAAGGTAATCCTGTTTTATGGTAAAATGGGTGTTGGAAAAACCACTTTAATAAAAGAAATTGTTAAGCAATTAGGCGTTACCGAAAATGTTAGTTCTCCCACTTTTTCATTGGTAAATGAATATCATTCGTCAAACAATAAAACCATCTATCATTTTGATTTTTATAGAATTAAAAACGAAGAAGAAGCAATGGATATTGGAATTGATGAATATTTTTATAGCAATAACTTGTGTTTGATTGAATGGCCGAATAAAGTTGAAAATTTACTACCTTTAGAGTCTGTGAAAGTTATCATTACAGAAAACAACGAATCTAACAGAACTATTGAACTTATTAATAATGAGTAAAAAAATAAATTCACCATTTAGTAAATATGAATTAATTCCACAGGAAGAAACCTTAGAAATTTCAAAAATAAAAGGTGAACTTGTAATAGGAATCCCAAAAGAAACTCATTATCAAGAGAATCGTGTTTGCCTAACACCTGATGCAGTTGCTGCTTTAACTTCTCAAGGTCATAAATTTGTTATTGAAACCGGTGCTGGTAATGGTGCAAATTTTTCAGATAAAGATTACTCTGAAGCTGGTGCAAAAATTTCATACGATTCCAAAGAAGTATTTGGTTGTAATATTATTTTAAAAGTTGAACCACCTTCATTAGATGAAATTGAAAACATAAACCCACAAAGTACTTTATTTTCTGCATTACAACTTAAAACTCAATCGAAAAAATATTTTGAAGCAATTGCAAGTAAACGAATTACAGCAATTGCTTTTGATTTTATAAGAGATGAGCACGGCATTTACACCATAGTAAAATCGTTGAGCGAAATTGCAGGTACTGCATCTATTTTAATCGCAGCCGAAATGTTGAGTAAAGACAATAAAGGTAATGGTATTTTACTTGGAAACATAAGTGGTGTTCCTCCTACTGAAGTTGTTATTTTAGGAGCAGGAACAGTTGGTGAGTTTGCAGCTAGATCTGCTATTGGTCTAGGAGCTAACGTTAAAATATTTGATAATTCGCATACGAAATTAAGAAGTATACAACAACGATTAGGAAGACCCATTTATACATCAACAATTCAACCAAAAACATTACAAAAAGCGTTAATGCGTTGCGATGTTGCTATTGGTGCAATTAGAGGTAAATCAAGAGCACCAATCTATGTTAACGATCAAATGGTTCAAAATATGAAAGATGGATCGGTCATAGTTGATGTAAGTATTGACAGAGGTGGCTGTTTTGAAACCTCAGAAATTACAACACATAAAAATCCTACATTCTCAAAGTATGGAGTTATTCATTATTGTGTTCCTAATATTCCTTCAAAATATGCTCGAACTGCCTCATTGTCAATTAGTAATATCTTCACTCCTTACTTATTAAATATTGCAGAAGAGGGTGGTTTTGAAAATGCTGCTCGATTAGACAAAAGTTTACAAAAAGGAATGTATTTTTACCACGGAATTTTAACTAACAAAACTGTTGCTGATTGGTTTGGATTACCATTTAGAGATATAAATTTATTGTTTTTATAATATGACATTTAAACAACGCTTGCCTTACTACCTATTCGGGTTTTTAATTGGAATTATAGTAGTTCTATTTATTTGGAACAAAAAAGGAACTGAATTTAATTATGGGCCAAACGCCAGAGTGTTAAAAAACATTCGTACAAAAACTCAAGTTTTTTCAATTGATATAGAAAGCAGCCTTGCTTCAAAACAAATTGACACCAGCACTATTACAAAAATTCTTAAAAACGGAGATGTTGATATGTGGAACAAAGTAAAAATTGATACTTGCACAACTTATTCAATTTCAGGAAAAAAAGAATTGAAAAATATGATATTAACCGTAAAAAATTGTGACTCTATAGCTTTTATCGAAAAAATTGAAATTAATTAGTTCATTCAATTATCAAAACCTATTAAATAATTCCATTTTCAATTTCTGAGTAATAATGTTTTTTAATTTTATCAATACTTTTTATAGAAGTCTCTAACCATTGTAAATACTTTTCATCCTTTTCAATATCAGTAAGTTGCCAATTAACATTACTTGATTTAAGTTTTTCATTAAAACGTTGCAATATAATGGCAGCTGCAACTGAAATATTTAAACTTTCGGTAAAACCAACCATAGGAATTTTTAAGTATCCATCGGCATTATCCATTACCTCTTTTGACAATCCTTCTTTTTCTACACCAAAAAAGAAAGCCGACTTTTTTGAAATTTCAAAATCTTCTATAAAACACGATTCATTATGAGGTGTAGTTGCTATAATTTGATAGCCTTTTGAGCGTAAGTTTTTTATGCAGGCTTTGGTATTATTTTCACCTTGTGCTCTGTAGTAATGAAAATCTAACCATTTCTGAGCACCTTTAGCTACATGATTCGAAGCATAAAATTTATATTTGTTTTCAATTACATGAATATCCTGAATTCCAAAAACATCACAACTTCGCACTACAGCACTGGCATTGTGAGGTTGATAAATATCTTCTATTGCCACTGTATAATGTCTAGTACGCTCACTTAAAACCTTTAAAAATAGATTTCTTCTTTTTTCAGTAACAAATTGCTCTAAATATTTGGTTAAATTATAATCTACCATGTAACTTTGTAAAGTTCAAATATAAAATTTTACTTTCATATTATGAAGAAAATTGTGATTCTTACAGGTGCAGGTATGAGTGCTGAAAGTGGTTTAAAAACATTTAGGGATGCTGATGGACTATGGGAAGGTCATAACATTTTGGAAGTAGCTTCTCCCATTGGCTGGAATAAAAACAAAAATTTAGTCCTCGATTTTTATAATAAAAGAAGAGCGCAATTATTAGCGGTTTCACCAAATATTGCTCATTATTCGTTAGTTGAACTTGAAAACAAATACAATGTTACAGTAGTAACTCAAAATGTTGATGATTTACATGAACGTGCAGGCAGCAGCAATGTGGTTCACTTACATGGCGAATTACTAAAAGTTAGAAGTACTAAAAATTACAATCTAGTTTATGATTGGAAAATAGATTTAAATATTGGGGATTTTTGTGAAGAAAATTCTCAACTAAGACCTCACATTGTTTGGTTTGGAGAAGAAGTTCCAATGCTCACAAAAGCAATTGACATTACTGAAAAAGCAGACATCTTAATAATCGTTGGTACTTCAATGCAGGTTTATCCAGCTGCTAATTTGGTAAACTTTGTTAAAAGCGGAACACCAATATTTTTTATTGATCCTAAACCGACAATTAATAAAAATAGTTTTGAAAATTTAACCATTTTTGCGGAAAATGCTACTATAGGAGTAAAAAAAATTGTTACCCAATTAATAACTTAACTTTATCAAACAATTCACCTTCTGAAATTTGACTACCCATTTCAATAAGTTCGAATATTGATGTATTTCGTTGTATGGCATATTTTTTTGAAGCTTTAAAATACTCAAAATCATCTGCTAAAGGATTTTGAAAAAAATACTTAAAATCTTTTTCATTTAAAAAACTAAAAGATGTATTGAGACATTTTATGTAGATTCGTATAATTTCCTTCGATGTACATTGAAATAAATTTACGTGATGCTCTGAAATATGCTCTAAATATTTGGTTTTATTTAAAACATCTTCCCAAACCACATCGCTAAAAATATTCAATTCTTCCTCGGCCATTTTAGGCTTTTCTTTTTTTATAATTTCCCATTCTTTCACATCAATTTGCTGAGTAGCTAAAAATTGAGAAAACTCTTGATATAGTGCTGCTAATTGTTCTTTTGTTAATTGTCTATACTTCATAAAAAATGTAAAAAAAACCACTCAAAATTAATCGGTCAAATATATTAAAAAATTAATATGTAATGTTATGCGAAATAAAAAAGCTCGCCAAATTGGCGAGCTTTAATATTGTTTATTAACTATTTATTGTTAATTACTTTGCTTCTGCAATAATTTCGATTGGTAATTCAACAATCACTTCTCTGTGAAGTCTAATTGTAGCATTGTATTTACCTAATCGTTTAATATTACCACCTTCAACTTTAATGTATTTTTTATCTACATCATGTCCGGCAGCTGCTAAAAATTCAGCAACATTACCATTATTTACTGAACCAAATAATTTAGAGCCATCACCTGTTTTAGCAGTGATTTTAACTTCTAATTCTTTAATTGCATCAGCAATTTTAGTTGCGTCTTTAATTAATTTGTCTTCTTTAAAAGCTCTTTGCTTTAAAGTTTCAGCCAATACTTTCTTTGCAGAAGTAGTAGCTAATACTGCAACTCCTTGAGGAATTAAAAAGTTACGACCGTAACCATTTTTTACAGTAACAATATCATCTTTGAAACCTACGTTTTCAACGTCTTGTTTTAATATAATTTCCATAATACCTTCCTCTATTTATTTTAACATATCACCTACGTAAGGCATTAAAGCTATGTGACGCGCTCTCTTTATAGCAACAGCCACTTTACGTTGGAATTTTAATGAAGTTCCTGTTAAACGACGAGGTAAAATTTTACCTTGCTCATTTACTAAGTACATTAAGAAATCAGCATCTTTATAATCAATATATTTGATACCGTTCTTTTTAAAACGACAGTATTTTTTTACTTGTTTAGTGTCAATATCTAATGGAGTTAGGTAACGAACCTCACCTTGTTTTCCTCCTTTTGCTTGTTGTTCTATAGACATAACTGTTATTTTTTAGATGCTTTAACTCTATCTCTTCTTTTCTCAGCCCAAGCCGCAGCATGTTTATCTAACTTCACAGTTAGATAACGCATAATACTATCGTCTCTTCTAAATTCAAGTTCTAAAGGTGTAATTTCAGCACCTTCAACTTTGTATTCAAACAAGTGATAAAATCCACTTTTTTTGTTCTGAATTGTGTAGGCTAACTTTTTTAGCCCCCAATCTTCTTTTGAAATCATTTCGGCACCTTTTGAAACAAGATAGTCCTCAAACTTCTTTACTGTTTCCTTTACCTGAACATCAGATAAAACGGGATTCAAAATGAAAACAGTTTCGTAATGATTCATAATATTTAGTTTTTAATTTTACTTATTAAGCGCGCAAATATACAATAATATTATCACTTAACAATGCTGTTTTAAAAGAAAAATCAATTAAAATTATCTACATCCATATTCAATTTTACGGGTCTAAATTCTTTAATGGCCTGAAATGCATTTACAATGCGCCAAATTTGATTTTTTGAGGTAGCTATTGACTGATTTTGTGGGAGTTTAACTATTAAAGTTCTAATATAATTATTTCTAATTCTGGAAATTGATGGTGTTGTTGGACCTAAAACATGCTGCTTAAAATTATTACCAAGTGATTTTCCCAGCCAAATTGCAGCAGTATCTACTCTATTAAAATCTTTGTGCTTTAGTGTAATTTTTATCAATCTGTAAAATGGCGGATAATGGTATTGCCAGCGCTCATCTAACTGCTCTTTAAACATTGTTTCGAAGTCATTTGCTGAAACTTGTTGCAAAATTTGATGGTATGGATTAAATGTTTGTATAGCCACCTTACCCCTCTTTTTAAAACGCCCTGCTCTACCCGCTACCTGAACCATTAATTGATAGCTGCGTTCGTGAGCTCTAAAATCTGGAAAATTGAGCATATTATCGGCATTCATAATTCCAACTAAAGTAACATTTGAAAAATCCAAACCTTTTGAAAGCATTTGAGTACCTACCAAAATATCAATTTCCTGAGCCTGAAACTGCCCTATAATTTTTTGATATCCGTATTTTCCACGAGTACTATCTAAATCCATTCTTCCAACTTTCACATCAGGAAACAACTGCTCTATCTCTAACTCAATTTGTTCAGTTCCAAAGCCTTTTGAATTCAACGAGGAACTTCCGCAAGCCCCACAATTATGCAGCAAAGCCTGTTTATGTCCACAATAATGGCAACGCAATTCTTTTTTGAAATTGTGAAACGTTAAACTTACATCACAATTAGGACATTGAGGTGAAACTCCACAAGTTTCACATTCAATAATTGGAGCGTAGCCTCTCCTATTTTGAAATAATATAACTTGTTCTTTCTCTTCCAGTGCCTCTTCAATCATTTTAATTAATCTATCAGAAAAATGACCATTCATTCTACGTTTCCTATATTTCTCTTTGATATCAATTAATTCTATTTCAGGAAGCAACACATCATTATAACGTCTATTTAGCTCAACATAGCCATATTTTTTCTGCTTTGCATTATAAAATGATTCAATACTTGGAGTAGCCGATCCTAATAGTACTTTCGCTTTATGCTTATTTGCTAAAACAATGGCAGCATCACGAGCATGGTATCTTGGCGCAGGATCAAACTGTTTAAAAGAAGGCTCATGTTCTTCATCAACAATAACCAAACCTAAATTAGAATATGGTAAAAACAATGAAGATCTGGCTCCTAAAATTAACCGTGCTTTTTGTTTATTTTCCAATACATTATTCCAAACTTCAACACGTTCATTCATCGAATATTTGGAATGAAAAACAGATAAATATTCACCAAAGTAAATTTGCAGTCTTTCAATTAATTGAGTAGTTAAAGCAATTTCAGGCAGCAAATATAATACCTGCTTTTCATCTTGAAGTAATTGTTTTATTAGCTTGGCGTATATCTCAGTCTTTCCGCTACTTGTTATTCCTTTTAAAAGCACAACTTGCTTAGATAAAAATAATTGCTCAATACTTTTGAAAGCAATCTCCTGATACTCTGTTAACTCTTTTATTTTTGAGGTTTCACCTTCAAAATTAATTCTATCTTTCTGTAAAAAATAAAACTCTAAATAATTTTTATCAATCAATGATTTTAACACTCCTAAGGAAACTCCTGATTTTTGAATTAAATCAGTTGCTTTGATTGGTTTTTTTAATGAATTCAACTGGAAATATGTTAAAATAACTTCTCGCTGCTTTTTTGCCCGGTTCAATAACTTTAATAATTCAGGTAGTTTTTCTGGGGAATTCCAAGCTTCATTTAAACGAACATATTTAATTAATTTTGGTTTGTACTGCTCGTAAATTTGCTCTTTTATAATGACTGCTTCTTTTCCAATTAACGATTTTAAAACAGGAAAAACTGTTTTCTTCCCTAAAATGTCTATAATTTGTTGAACTGATAGCTGAGATTGAAACTGAAGTGCTTCAAAAATTAAAAATTCTTCATTTGAAAGTATTTCTTCATTTGTAAAATCTTGTAATAATTGAATAATACTTTCACTTTCCAACAAAAATGCCGATGGCATAGCAGCTCTAAAAACTTCACCTAACGAACACATATAATACTGCGAAAGCCATTCCCAATGTGCCAATTGAATTTCGTTTACAACTGGGTATTCATCTAAAATTTGATGAATTTCTTTTGCTTCATATCCAACAGGTGGATTTTGATGAATACTATGCACTAAAGCTGTATAAATTTTTGATTTACCAAATTCTACAGCTACACGAATTCCAGGTTTTAAAAAACTCGCTTCGGCCTCTGTTATTTTATAAATAAATAATTTTTGTAGGGGAATTGGCAATATAACGTTGATAAAATATATGATAGATAGTTTTAATTGATGTATACAAAAATAAATAATTGAAGGAGTAATCTTAGTAAATTTCAAATATATTTATATTTAATTGATATTTAGATACATACGCTATATATATATATTTTGGCACGCTGTTTGTAAAGTAAAAAGTGTAATGCTAACCAGTAGTTTTAGTATTAATTTAAAAACACCCTATCATGAAAAACAATATTTTATTATTCGCAACATTTGTACTAATTAGTTTTGGAGTTTCTGCTTCAACAACTTTTAACAGTACTTCAGATTATTACAGATACAACAAAGGTTATGGAGAATCTTTTTCTTTTGTTGAAAAGGGAATTACATTTGCTGTTTTTCAGAATGGAGAATTTGATTTCTACATCAATCCGCGCAGGGGTTTTGAATTTGGGTATCATGGCAAAAATGTTGATATAACTTTCAACTCAGGTTACAATTACGATGCCTATTTACAATATGATAATTATGGTGCTGTAATTCAGGTAGAAAACGTACCAATATACTACGACTACTATGGAAGAGTAACCAGAATTGGGCATGTAGATATTAATTATACACGCAACAGATTGTATAGTGTTGGTGAGTTATATGTTCATTACGATTATTACGGATATTACACTCATTACACAGGTTATATTAACAGATATAACAGAACGTATGTTTACCACCCATACCATAATTATTTTGCAAGACCTTTGTTTGATTTCAGAATAGTAAGTTACAAACCTTACAGACATCATTACAAACCACATAGATATACATATTATAGAAATCATTCAAGAAATAAATATTACAAAAATCATTCAAATAATAGCTACTATGGAAAACGCTCAAATAAAAGTACCCGAAGTAGAGTTGCAACTCGGAAAGTACCTAAACGGCAATCAGATGCTATTGCAAGAACGGGAAGACACAGCCAATCTAAATCTGTTCGAAATAGGAATTCTAACAGTAATAATAATGTTACCCGAAGAACAACACCTACTAAGAGAACAAATAGAAATAGTGGAGTTACACAAACAAGAAACACAAGCAATAATAGCTTAAATACGAATGGTAAAAGAGCTTCTTCTACGCAAAGAACAAGCAAAAATACCAGTGCTACACCACAAAGGAGAAGCTCAAGCACAAATAGTAGAAGTGTGAGGTTAGAAAATAACAAAGTAACACAAAAACCTTCAACAAATAGAAGACCTCAAAGTGCCGTAAAACGCACTCCGGTTAAAAAACAAGAAAGAAAAAGTATGGTTACACGAACTCACAAAAAACCGAACAAAGACAATTCGCAAAAAACTTCTACCGCCAGAAAGCCTATAAAAAGAGATATATCTAGAAATACAAGTTCAAGTAGAAGACGTGGTTAATAAATAGTATATAGTTTGAATTATTGAAAAGCACTGCTACTGCAGTGCTTTCTTTTCTTTCCTACTACCCTCATACATTTCGTATTTCACAAATTTACAATCTAAATCGGCATTTTTTAAAGCAATACGCTTAGATGTTCGTAATCCAACATATTTTAAAGCATCCGTATCTGATGTTATAAACCAAACCGTTGTTCCCGGATAGCCGTGTTTTAAAGTATCACCTATTTTTTTATAAAATTCTTCGGTATCAATCGATAATCTTTCACCATATGGTGGATTAAATAATATTGTAGTATGTCCAAAAACTTCTTTTACTGAATTGAAAAAATTGACGTGGTGCACCCCAATAAATTCGCTTAAATTAGCATTCTCAATATTTTCCTTGGCTTTTCTAACCGCTGATGGAGCTTTGTCAAACCCCATAATTTTAAAGTGTGGATTTGTTATCTTTTTCAATAAAGAATCTTGTATTTTAAAATACAAATCCTCATCATAATCGTCCCATTTTTCAAACGCAAACTCATTTCTATTAATATTTGCCGGTATATTGCACGCTATCATAGCCGCTTCAATTAAAATAGTGCCCGATCCACACATAGGGTCAATAAAATTGCCATTGCCGTTATAACCCGAAAGTAATACCAAACCTGCAGCCAACACTTCATTTATTGGAGCAATATTGGTTGAACTTCTGTAACCACGTTTGTGCAATGAATTTCCTGAACTATCTAATGAAACAGAACATCCATCTTTTTGAATATGTACGTGAATTTTAACATCAGGGTGTTTTAAATCTACATTTGGACGTTTGTGATATTTATGTCTAAAATAATCAGCAATAGCATCTTTTGATTTCAAAGAAATATAATGTGAATTAGAAGTGAAATTTTTAGAATTCACCACTGCTCCAATAGCAAAAGTGCTATCAGCATTCATATAACGCTCCCAATTAATTTTTTGTAGTTTTTCATATAAATCATCTTCATCAAAAACTCTAAAACTTTTAATTGGTTTTAAAATTCTAATAGCAGTTCTAAGTGAAATATTAGCTTTGTACATAAAACCTTTATCTCCGTAAAACGAAACATTTCTTACCCCAACTTGAATATCTTGAGCTCCTAATTTCTTTAATTCAGAAGCTAAAACTTCTTCTAAACCAAATAAGGTGGTAGCCACCATTTTAAAGTTTTTTTGCATTGCCTTGTTAATTTCTTGCAAAAGTAGGGAAACAATTCAATAAATAAACAATTAAACATTCAACAATAATTCAATCAATTCACTATTTTTGCTTCAGTTTTTCGATATGACAAAAAAAGATTGGTTCAAATTGTGGTTTAATACTAGTTATTACCACACATTATATAAGCATAGAAATTTTACCGAAGCACAAGATTTTATGCTGCATTTGGTATCGTATTTAAGTTTTAATAAAGAAGATTTACTTTTAGATGCAGCTTGTGGTAAAGGTCGTCATTCTATTTATTTAAATTCGCTAGGCTTTAATGTAATTGGAGTTGATTTGTCAAAAAAAAGCATTGAATATGCTCAAAAATTTAAAAATGAAAAACTACATTTTGTTGAACATGATATGCGAAATCCTTTCAAAAGAAAATACCAAGCAATTCTAAATTTATTTACAAGTTTTGGTTTTTTTGAAGATGATGAGGAAGACATTAGAATACTTAAAAATTTTAAAAATGCTCTGAATCCGGGAGGTGTAGCTGTAATTGATTTTATGAATTCAAAAAAAGTTAAAGCTAATTTGATCGCAAATGAAGTTCAAATTATTGATAATATTGAGTTTAACATTAGCAGATATATTAAAGATACGTTTATTGTAAAAGAAATAAATTTTAAAGCTGATGGTAAAAAACACAAGTATTTTGAAAAAGTAAAAAGTTTAGAATTGCCAAAAATCAAATCTTATATGGAATCTGTTGGTTTTAATATAAAATATATCTTTGGTGATTATAAGTTGAATAGTTTTGATGTAGAAACATCAGATAGATTAATTTTAGTTGTAGAATGACATATTTAGTACTTATATTCTCTGTTTTAGTTGGAATTGCAATCGTTTTTGGATTAAAACCTAGTAACCGAACTGCGCAGCTACTTCTTTCATTTAGTGGAGCTTACCTGCTTTCAATCACTATTCTTCATTTATTACCAGAAGTTTATGTTACAAAACATAACACCGTTGGTTTATTTATATTACTAGGGTTATTGTTTCAATTAATATTAGATTATTTTTCAAAAGGAGCTGAGCACGGACACATTCATATTCAAAAAAATCAGGCATTTCCCTGGGCTTTATTTATAAGTTTGTGCGTACACGCATTTATGGAAGGATTACCACTTGCAAATCATTCACAGCATGAGCATTTACTATGGGCCATTGTAATTCATAAAGTTCCCATTGCAATTATTTTAGGTACTTTTTTTGTGAATTCAAATTTCCCAAAGAAAACAGCAATATTGTTTTTGGTGCTATTTTCGTTAATGTCACCGTTAGGAAGTTTAGCTGGAGAGCAGATAGTTTTTTTAATTAAATATAAAACTGAAATTACGGCAATTATTATTGGGATTTTCTTACATATTTCAACAATAATATTATTTGAAACCTCAAAAGATCACAAATTTAATCTGTACAAATTTATTGCAATTTTAACAGGAATGATAGTTGCTTTATTGGCTTAATTAGCTACCTGACTTATAAATTTAATACGCATTAAACGTAATTCTTCTTCGTCATAATCACCATCAAATTCCTCTAAAGCATCTTGAATTCTATCACTTTCTGATTCCATAAAATATTCAAAAATATCTTCTTGTTGTTCTTCGTCTAATATTTCATCAATACAGTAATCTATATTTAATTTTGTGCCGCTATAAACAATTCTCTGTAACTCTTCAATTAATTCATTAAATTCTAAACCTTTGGCTTTTGCTATATCCTCTAATGGTAGCTTTCTGTCTGTATTTTGAATAATATATAATTTAAGCCCTGAATTTACTCCAGTACTTTTAACTACAAAATCATCGGGCCTTATAATATCGTTGTCTTTAACATATGTGCTAATTAAATCAACAAATGGTTTTCCAAATTTTCTTGCTTTTCCCTCTCCTACTCCAAAAATATTTTTCAACTCATCCATTGTTATTGGATATTTTAAAGCCATATCTTCTAAAGATGTTTCCTGAAAAATTGCATAAGGTGGAACACCACTCTTTTTTGCTACAGATTTTTGTAAATCTTTGAGCATTTTAATTAATACTTCGTCTGCAACTGCACCACCACCTTTTTCAGGAGTAATTATATTTGCTGCATCACCTTCTTCGTAGATATGATCTTCGGTCATCATAAAAGAAGAAGGCTTGGAAATATAATCCGTTCCTTTTTCAGTTATTTTAATAACTCCATATTGCTCAATTTCTTTTCGGATAAATCCAGCTACTAATGCCTGACGAATAAGAGCCATCCAATGTTTATCATCAAACTTTTTACCAATACCAAAAAACGGCTGTTCATCTGACTTATGAGATTTTAATAATGCATTTACTTCTCCAATTAGCACGTTAACAACTTCTTTAGCTTTGTATTTTTGATTACTATCACGAATAACTTCAAGCAATTGTTTTAACTCGTTTTTTGCTTCGTGCTTCTTTTTAGGATTTCTTATATTGTCATCCATATCAGCACCTAATCCTGTTTCCGAATTAAATTCTTCACCAAAATAATGCAATAAGTATTTTCTTCTAGACATAGAAGTTTCAGCATAACCAACTACTTCCTGAAGCAATGCATTTCCAATCTCTTGCTCTGCAATCGGTTTGCCTGATAAAAATTTTTCTAGTTTTTCAATATCTTTATAAGCATAATAAGCTAAACAATACCCTTCACCTCCATCACGACCAGCTCTACCTGTTTCTTGATAATAGCTTTCTAAGCTTTTTGGAATGTCATGGTGAATTACAAAACGTACATCAGGTTTGTCAATTCCCATCCCAAACGCTATGGTAGCAACTACAACATCAATATCTTCCATCAAAAACATATCTTGATGTTTTGATCTTGTTTTCGCATCTAAACCTGCATGGTAAGGCACAGCTTTTATACCGTTTACTTGTAACAATTGCGCTACTTCCTCAACTTTTTTACGACTTAAGCAATAAATAATACCTGATTTTTCTTTATGCTGATTTACAAACCGAATAATATCACTGTTTAAACTAGCCGTTTTTGGACGTACTTCGTAAAATAGGTTTGGTCTGTTAAATGATGCTTTAAATGTTTTAGCATCAGACATACCTAGAGTTTTTAATATATCTTCCTGCACCTTTTCGGTGGCAGTTGCTGTTAAACCAATAATAGGGACCTTATCAATTTTCTCAATAATACTTCTTAAATTTCGGTACTCCGGTCTAAAATCATGACCCCATTCCGAAATACAATGCGCTTCATCGATAGCTACAAATGAAATGTTTTGAGATTTCAAAAATTCTACATATTCTTCTTTAATTAACGACTCAGGAGCTACATATAGTAATTTTGTAATACCATTTTCGATATCCTTTTTAACTTGTGCAATTTCTGTTTTATTCAGTGAAGAATTCAATACATGGGCAATCCCGTGGTCAGAAGAAATTCCTCGGATAGCATCAACCTGATTTTTCATCAATGCTATTAATGGCGAAACAACAATAGCTGTACCATCCTTTACCAATGCTGGTAACTGATAGCACAAGGATTTTCCTCCACCAGTTGGCATAATAGCAAAAGTATCATTTCCTTTAATAATACTTTTGATTACATGTTCTTGTAATCCTTTAAATTTATTAAAACCGAAATATTTTTTTAAAGCTTCGCGTAAGTTTATGTCACTCATTATAAATGATAAAATGTTATCCTGAATAGTTTGAAACTAAATCAGAATTAGGGTTAAATGTATTGTAGAATTAATATTTTTTTAGTTCTTTGCTCAATTTCTAATTAAATAAATTTATTTTTGTTAGCTACTAAAGATAAAAAAATTTAATTCAAAAAAAAATCTTTTGAAAAATAAAAATACAATAATAGAAACTGCTAAACAAACAATTGATTTTGAAATTATAGCAATTGCGAATTTAATCAAATTATTAAATGTAAAATTTGAAAATGCAGTTAAATTTATTAAGAACTTGAAAGAAAGAGTCTCTAGAGCTTTAATAGAAACTATGGAAAATAATTATATTTCTCAACTTTTAATTGAAAAAAATGATGACCATGCAGATGTTATGCATGAACACAATATTTTAAAAGACGGTATTTTTTAATATGGCGAAGAAAGAACAAAAAGAAATGTCTTTTTTAGACCACGTAGAAGTGTTAAGGTGGCACTTGGTAAGATCAAGTATTGCTGTCTTATTATTATCAATAATTGCTTTCATTATGAAAGGATTTATTTTTAATACTATATTATTTGCTCCCAAAAGTGCTGATTTTGCAACTTATAAGTTTTTTTGTAAAATTTCTAAATTTTTTGGAACTGAGGGTTTATGTATTGAAGACATACCTTTTACATTTCAAAGTTTAGCAATGGCTGAACAATTCAGTGTGCATATATGGACTTCAATTACAGCTGGGTTTATTTTTGCATTTCCATATATAATATGGGAAGTTTGGAAATTTATTAGTCCTGGTTTATATTCTACAGAACGAAAAGGTGCACGTAGTTTTATAATAATATCTTCATTTTTATTTTTTCTAGGAGTACTATTTGGTTATTATGTAGTTACACCACTTTCGGTTAATTTCTTAGGTAATTATTCTATAAGTGATGCTGTTGAACGGAATATTAAAATTGGTTCTTACATTTCATTAGTGCGATCTTCTTTATTAGCTTCAGGTTTAATTTTTGAGCTACCAATTATTATTTTTTTCTTATCGAAAATGGGCTTGGTTACACCAACTTTTTTAAAGAAATATAGAAAACATGCCTTAGTTGTTGTACTAATTTTAGCTGCTATAATTACGCCTCCGGATATTATTAGCCAAATTATTGTAGCAATCCCAATACTTATTTTATATGAAGTAAGTATTTATATCTCGAAAATTGTTTTAAAAAAGGAACTTAAAAAAGAACAAAACAACAAGGTTTAATAATTTTGGGAAGAACTCGAATAAATAAACAGTTAATAATTATACAACTATTTAAATCAAAAATCTAATAAAAAAATGATCTTAAGAGCTGAAAACATAAAAAAGAAATACGGAAGTCGTTACGTTGTTAAAGGTATTTCTTTACAAGTGGAACAAGGTGAAATAGTTGGATTATTAGGGCCAAATGGTGCAGGAAAAACAACCTCATTTTATATGATTGTTGGCATGATTAAACCAAATGAAGGTGAAATATTTTTAGACAATCAGTCGATTACTGATTTTCCAATGCATAAAAGAGCGCAAGCTGGTGTTGGATATTTAGCTCAGGAAGCATCAGTATTCCGAAAATTATCTGTTGAGGACAATATAATGTCTGTACTTCAATTCACTGATTTATCAAAAACAGCTCAAAAAGAAAAGTTAGAATCGTTAATTGATGAGTTTAGTTTAGGTCATGTTCGAAAAAACCGCGGAGATTTACTTTCAGGTGGTGAACGCAGAAGAACTGAAATTGCACGTGCTTTAGCTTCTGATCCCAAATTTATTTTATTAGATGAACCATTTGCTGGAGTTGACCCAATTGCGGTTGAAGATATTCAAAGTATTGTGGCACATTTAAAAGATAGAAATATTGGCATTCTTATTACCGACCACAACGTGCAGGAAACTTTGGCAATTACAGATAAAACTTACTTAATGTTTGAAGGTGGAATTTTAAAGGAAGGAACACCTCAAGAATTAGCTGAAGATGAAACTGTTAGACGTGTATATTTGGGTAAAGATTTTGAATTGAAAAAGAAAAAGTTTTAATTTATCTCTATACTAATATTTATTCAATTTAATTTTCGTCGATTTACTTTTAACTAGCTCTAATTTCAAGCCTTAAGCAGTTGATTTTCAACTACTGAAAGCAATACGTAAAACACAATAATTATTGGAACTGCCATAAATTTTAACAATATAACCGTCACTAAAGTTATTGCTAAAAATATGAATTTTAATTTGTTGCTTTTCCAAGAATAATCCTTGAATTTTAATGAAAAAAGTGGAATTTCAGCGTTCATTAAATAAGCTAAAATACAGGCAACAGCTATTAAAAACCATTTATTTTTAATTATTGCTTCAACCACTTCTACATTGTGATACTCCAATATTAAAGGTAAAGACAGCACAAATATTGATGCTGCTGGTGTTGGTAAACCAATAAACGAAATACTTTGTCGTTCATCAATATTAAATTTTGCAAGTCGGTATGCTGCAGCTAAAGTAACTATTAATCCAACAAAAGGCAGTAATTCTAATTGATTGTTTTTCCAACTAACAATTTCAGTATAAAATAAATCCAACGTATTTTTTGACTGCAACAACTTATAAATAACTATCCCAGGCACTACTCCACTTGTAACAACATCTGCCAACGAATCTAATTGTTTTCCCAATTCACCCGAGACTTTTAGCAATCGAGCTGCAAAACCATCAAAAAAATCAAACAGTATTCCTAAAAACACAAAATAAGCAGCATTAACCAAATCATTATTAACTGCCAATATCACAGCAATTGTTCCACACAATAAATTGAGCAAAGTAATTAAATTGGGTATGTGTTTTTTAAATGTCATTTTATCTATTTTTTGTAAAAATAGTAAATTGTTCTTCAAAAGATTTATTTATATTTATTTTTTAATAAAATATAGATGCCAATTTTAAAATCAACTTATAAGCCTTTGTTCTTGTTTAAGAATAGACATTTTAACACTGCTTATAAAACACTTTTTACAAATGAAGTAATTTTCTATAACCGGAAAAGAATTTACACCGAGGATAATGATTTTTTAGATTTAGATTTTTCTTTAGTAAATTCTAACTCACTGGTAATTCTATGTCACGGATTAGAAGGAAGCGCAAAGTCAAAATATATTATTTCAGCTTGCACCTATCTAAACAACAAAAATTTAGATTGTTTAGCTGTAAATTTTAGAGGATGCAGTGGCACAGACAATAATCATATCTACTCATATCACAGCGGAAAAACCGATGATTTAAACACTATTATTAAACATGTTTTAGACAATTATAATTACAAAGACATTGTTCTTTTAGGCTATAGTATGGGAGGGAATATTGTGTTAAAATATTTAGGTGAATATCCAAAATTTTCAAAACTTATAAAATGTGGAATTGCAGTTTCTGTCCCTGTTGATTTAGAAAGTTCATCAAATGAATTAGCAAAAAAACATAATAGACTTTATTTAAATCGATTTATGAAACCCTTGCGATCAAAAGCTTTATATAAAATAGAGAAATTTCCAGATAATTCAATTTCAAAACAAACAATTCTTGCTGCAAAAACATTCGAAGATTTTGATAATGCGTTAACTGCTCCTTTATTTGGATTTAAAAATGCACAAGATTATTGGGGAAAAAGTAGTTCTTTAAACTATCTACCACATTTAAAAATTCCTTGCTTAATTTTAAATGCAAAAGATGATAGTTTTTTAGCTGAAAAATGTTTTCCTATCAAAACTGCTGAATTGAATAAAAACATAACTTTAGAAATGCCAAAATATGGTGGCCACGTTGGATTCAATACTTCAATCTTTAAAATGTATAATTTTTGGAGTGAAAAAAGAATTTATCAGTTTATAAAACATATTATTTAATGAATTTTAACGTTAACTAATAAAGATTTTTTACTTTCGTTATTTATTTTAATATTATATTTTGAAGAAATTTTTAGTTGCTTTTATAATTATATCACAAGCCGTTTGTGCTCAAACAGTTCGAAAATATTCAAATGAATTTTTAAATATAGGTGTTGATGCAGCATCATTTGGAATGGCTAAAGCTGTTGTCGCTACAAGTAGTGACGTAAATGCATCATACTGGAATCCAGCAGGTTTAACCAATATAAATGATTATCAGGGATCGTTAATGCATGCTGAATATTTTGAAGGAATTGCAAAATATGATTATGCAGGGTTTGCTATGCCAATTGATGATAAAAGTGCCTTAGGAATTTCAATTATAAGGTTTGGAGTTGATGATATCTTAAATACTACTCAATTAATTGATAGCAATGGTAATATTGATTACAATCTTGTTAGTTTATTTTCAGCAGCTGATTATGCCCTAAATATGGCCTATGCCAGAAAATTACCCGTAAAAGGTTTGAACGTTGGGATGAATGCAAAAATTATTCGCCGTATAATTGGTGATTTTGCAAAATCATGGGGTTTTGGCTTAGATGCTGCCATTCAATTTGAACGTAATAACTGGCTTTTTGGAATAATGTTACGCGATATTACAACAACTTTCAATTCTTGGAATATTGATGAAGATGAATTTGATACTATTAAAAATGCTATTCCTGGAGAAAATCAAGAATTGCCTGAATCAACTGAATTAACATTACCAAAAGCTCAACTTGGTATTGCCAGAAAATTCAATATTTCACGAGACATTGGTTTATTAACTGAGTTGGATTTAAATCTTCGATTTACTGAAACAAATGATATTATTTCTTCAGAAGTTGTAAGTATAGATCCTGCGTTTGGATTTCAAGTTGATTATATTAAGACTGTATTTTTGCGTGGTGGCGTAGGAAATTTTCAAAACGAATTACAGTTTGACAATTCAAAGGAAATTAGTATTCAACCAAACTTTGGTGTTGGATTTAAATACCGTGGAATACAAATTGATTACGCACTTACAAATATTGGCAGCGTAGGAAGCGCTCTTTATTCAAATATATTTTCAATAAAAGTTGATTTTGAACAGTTTAGATAATGAAACTTAAAAAAATATTATTAGTACTGTTTGTGCTGAGTTTTACACAATTTTATGCTCAATTACAATTATCAAAAAAAGCAACTTTAAGTGTTGTTACCTGTGGTTCAGGTGAAGAATTGTATAGTACTTTTGGGCACAGTGCTTTTAGAGTTCATGATGCTTTAAATGGCATTGATCGAATTTATAATTATGGAACATTTGATTTTAATGCTCCAAACTTTTATTTGAATTTTGCCAAAGGCAAACTCACTTACCAGTTATCAGTAGAAAGTTTTGATAGGTTTATTAGAATTTACAATTATGAAAAACGTTGGGTAAAAACGCAGGTTTTAAACCTTAAAACTCTGGAAGTTCAAGAAGTTTTTAACTATTTGGAAAACAATGCCAAACCAGAAAATAAAAATTATAAATATGATTTCTTTTACAACAATTGTGCTACCAAAATTGAAGAGGTTATAAAAATTGTGCTAAAAGAAAAAGTGCAATTTACAAATGAACATATTACAACTCAAAAATCTCATAGAGATTTAATTGAAGATTATACTAACCAAACTTTATGGGGGAAATTTGGCATTGATTTAGCATTAGGTTCAGTAATTGATAAAGAAGCGAAAAAAAACGATTATAAATTTTTACCTGATTATATTTATCAATCTTTTGCTAATGCAACCATTATTTATAATAATGAAGAGCAACCTCTGGTCTTAAAAGAATTTTCAATACTAAAATTCAATAATCAAAAGAATTCTAATTTTATTACTACTCCTTTTGGTATTATTTTAATGCTATCACTATTTATAGCTTTTGTGACTTTTAAAAACCACCAATCACAAAAAAGAAGTAAATGGTTAGATTTTAGTATTTATTTTACAACCGGACTTATTGGAATAGTGATTTTGTTATTATGGTTTGCTACTGATCATACAGCCACTTATAACAACTACAATATTTTATGGGCTTTTGCTCCTAACCTGTTTGTTTCGTTTTATATGCTAAAAACTAAATTACCAGACTGGTTAAAACAATATAATAAGTTGTTATTACTGTTAATTTTAATTATGATGGTGTTTTGGGTTCTGAAAATTCAAATATTTAGCAATGCATTAATTCTATTTTTATCGGCATTAGCCTACAGATATAAATTTATATTGAAGTGAACCTGTTTGTATTAGTGATTGTAGCGATATCCTTTTGCGAATCAAAAGGTTTATCGAAAAGCCCTACCCGATAGGGAAACGCCCTAAAATTAAATAAAACTCTTCAAAGCCAGTTCATAACTTTGCAATCCGAAACCAGCAATAACCCCTTTTGCAACCGGAGCAATATAGGAAATATGACGAAAATCTTCGCGAGAATGCACATTTGAAATATGCACTTCAACTACGGGTGTTTCAATACCTTTAATAGCATCACCAATAGCAATCGAAGTATGCGTATATGCACCTGCATTTAGAATAACACCATCAAAATTAAACCCAATTTCGTGTAATTTATTTATAATTTCACCCTCAACATTACTTTGAAAATAATGCAATTCAACATCGGTGTATTTCTTTACCAATTGATTAAAGTAATCTTCAAAAGTTGCACTTCCGTATATCTCCGGTTCACGCTTGCCAAGTAAGTTTAAATTGGGTCCGTTTAGTATTAGTATTTTCATAAGGTAAATGTATTAAAATTTTAAGCATAAAAAAAAATCATAAGTAAACTTCAGATTTTAATAATATGATATTAAAACCTGAATACAAAATTCAATATATACTCAACCCTTAATTGAAAAAAATAGTCGTAATTTTCATCAAAATTGTAGCTTTTTAAGAATTATAAAGCGTTCAAATTCTAAATATAAATTATCTTTACCATATGAAGTGGAACAATGCACTACAAGATTACAGATATTACTTAAAGCTAGAAAAAGGCTTTGCTGAAAATTCCATTGAAAGCTATAGTAGAGATGTAAAAAAACTGATTGCATATTTAGAAGAAAATAATATTAGTGTTTCACCAATTAAAATTTCGCAGGAAGATATTCAACAATTCATATATACTACTTCAAAAAAGTTAAATGCACGTTCACAGGCGCGATTACTCTCGGGATTACGAAATTTTTTTGATTTTTTAATTTTTGAGGATTATAGAAAAGAGAATCCTACCGAGCTAATTGAAACACCTAAAATTGGAAGAAAATTACCAGATACACTGTCTCTTGAAGAAATTGATTTACTCATTGGTTCTATTGATTTAAGCAAGCCACAGGGAGAACGCAACAGAACCATTTTAGAAACATTGTACAGCTGCGGTTTAAGAGTTTCAGAACTTATTAATTTACAATTATCTGATTTGTTTTTTGAAGAAGGTTTTATAAGGGTTATTGGAAAAGGCAATAAACAACGTTTTGTTCCAATTAACAAGCAAACTCAAAAATGTATTGGATTTTATGTGAATGATGTTAGAAGCCATATCAATGCTCAAAAAGGATTTGAAGATACCGTTTTTTTAAACAGAAGAGGAAAAAAATTAACCCGCGTTATGATTTTTACCATTGTTAAAAACTTAGCTATAAAAGCAGGTGTCCAAAAAAAAATAAGTCCACATACATTCCGACACTCTTTTGCTACTCATTTATTAGAGCGTGGAGCCGATTTAAGAGCCATACAACAAATGTTAGGTCATGAAAGCATTACTACTACCGAAATTTACATGCATCTTGATAAAAGCTTCCTAAAAGAAGTTGTAAATACTTTTCACCCCAGAAAATAAAAAAAGCCCTCAAAATGAGAGCTCTTTATAATTTTTAATACTATTTATTTAGCAATATTTACTGCTCTAGTTTCTCTAATTACAGTAACTCTAACCTGACCTGGATACGTCATATCATTTTGAATTTTCTGTGAAATATTAAACGATAATTCCGAAGCCTTCGCATCGTTCACCTTTTCACTTTCAACAATAACGCGCAATTCTCTACCTGCTTGAATTGCATAGGCTTTTTGAACTCCTGTAAATCCAAAAGCAATATCCTCCAAATCTTTTAAACGTTGAATGTATGAATCCAATACTTGACGACGTGCTCCTGGTCTTGCACCAGAAATTGCATCACATACTTGCACAATTGGAGCAATCAATGTTTTCATTTCAATTTCATCGTGGTGAGCACCAATGGCATTACAAACTTCTTTGTTTTCATTGTATTTTTCAGCCCACTCCATACCCAACAAGGCGTGCGGTAATTCGCTTTCTGATTCTGGTACTTTACCAATATCGTGTAATAGCCCAGCGCGCTTGGCCAGTTTGGCATTCAACCCTAATTCTGCAGCCATTAAACCACAAAGGTTTGCAACTTCTCGTGAGTGCTGTAATAAATTTTGACCATAAGACGATCTGTACTTCATACGTCCAATTGTCTTTATCAATTCAGGATGTAAACCGTGAATACCTAAATCAATTACAGTACGCTTTCCAACATCAATAATCTCCTGCTGAAGTTGTTTCTCGGTCTTTTTTACAACTTCTTCAATTCTTGCCGGGTGAATTCTACCATCAGTTACTAATTTATGCAAAGACAAACGTGCAATTTCTCGTCGAACAGGATCAAAACAAGATAAAATAATAGCTTCTGGAGTATCATCTACAATAATTTCAACACCTGTAGCCGATTCTAACGCTCTAATATTTCTACCTTCTCTACCAATAATACGTCCTTTAACATCATCACTTTCAATATTAAAAACAGACACACAATTTTCAACTGTTTGCTCAACACCTACACGCTGAATAGTATTTAAAATAACTCGGCGAGCTTCTTGCTGTGCCGTTAATTTAGCCTCTTCAATGGTATCCTGAATATGTGCCATTGCATCAGACTTTGCTTCATCTTTTAAAGAAGACACCAATTCTTTTTTAGCATCTTCAGCTGATAATCCTGAAATTACTTCTAAATTCTCAACTTGTTTACGATGGATTTTTTCTACCTCTTGAGTTCTTCTGTCTAAATATTCAACCTTTTTGTTGAATTCATTTATTTTAGTAGTAGCCTCGGTATTTAACTTCCTATTTTTATCAAGTTCCTGAGAAATTTGAGATTCTTTATCACGAGTTCTTTTTTCGGCATCTGCCATTTTTTTATCACGTGATAATATAACTTTTTCGTGTTCCGATTTTAATTCAATAAATTTTTCTTTGGCTTGTAAAATTTTATCTTTTTTAATGGCATCAGCTTCTATTCGGGTTTCTTTTATTATAGAGGATGCTTCTTTTTTTGTATTTCTTAAAATCTTATTTGCTTTAGATTTTTCAAGTGATTTAGCAATAACGTAACCTATTGCTAATCCAATTCCTATACCAATAATAATTGGTATTATATATTCTGTCATAATGTAATTTTTAGATATAAAAAAAACCTACATTAGTTTGGTTTTTATGTAAACTCCTAAAAACAGGTTTAGAGCTAACTAACTGATCAAGAATCCGTTCAAGACGGCTTGCTTTAACAGAATAGACTCACTCTTCATAAAAATGTGACGTTGAGTTTAACAAACAATAACTAATGTAGGCAGTATTATTAATTAATAATTTTAAAGAACGTATTTACTTTAAATGAGTTGTTAACAATTCATTTAATATATTTAATTTTTTTTCAACTTCAATAGTATCTTCTTCGTTATTAATGGCTTTTATTTCTATAATTGAGGCAAATTGCAAGGCACTCATTGCCAAGACATCTTGCTTATCACTTACTGCATAATTCTTTTCAAATTTAGCAACCAAATCATTTATTTTAGCAGCAGCTTTTCGCATACCTTCCTCTTCAACTTCATTTTTTACGACTAGGGGGTATACTCTTCCTGCTATGGTTACTTTTATTTTTAAAGGTTCAGCCATTTTAAAGAACTTACTCGCTTAATTGGGTTATACAAGCATCAATTTCACGAATTAACGCATTTATTTTGAGTTTTGTATCTCTTGTACTATCATTACTGCCTTCTATAGTTTTAGCAATTTTTAAGGATTGATATTTTTTTTCAATCTGTTCAAATTGCTGTTTTTCTTTAGCTATCTGGTGTTCTAAAAGTGCTACTTTTTGCAGTAGTAACTCATTCTCATCTTTTAAAAAACGATAGTTTTCCAAAAGTAGTTTGAGCTTATTTTCTACTAAATTAACAACTTGTGTTATATTACTCATTCAGCTATTAAAAAATTAACTATGTTTTACAAAGTTAGCATTCGTATCTTAATATTACAACTGTTTTTACGATATTTGGTATTTTTAATTGAATTATATTTTTCTAAATAGCAATTATTAAACATTTTTGAAAATATAATTTATTATTTTAGCATAAAATTTATTTGTGAAAAAAATCTTATTTTTAGTACTTTTTATATCCGTTTTAGATGTATATCCGCAAGATAATACAGCTAAAGTTTTTAGTTATCCTCAAAATTACTTCAGAAGCCCATTAGATATTCCATTATATTTATCTGGAACATTTGGAGAACTTAGAAGTAACCATTTCCATTCTGGCTTAGATATAAAAACCGCTCAAAAAGAAGGATTAAATGTATATACTGCTGCTGAAGGCTATATTTCTAGAATTAAAATCTCTGTTTGGGGATATGGGAAAGCAATTTATGTGACACATCATAATGGATATACAACCGTTTATGCCCATTTAAAAAAGTTTAATAGAAGAATTGAAGATTATGTAAAAAAACAACAATACAAAAAGGAAAGTTTCGAAATTCAATTATTCCCATCGGCAACAAGTTTGCCTGTTTCTAAAAATGAAATAATTGCTTTTTCTGGTAGTACAGGTGGTTTTGCAGGTCCACATCTTCATTTTGAAATTAGAAATACCAAAACTGAAAAACCTATCAACCCTATGCTTTTCGGCTTTAATATTAGCGACTCCAAAAAACCAAGAATCAATTCACTTATTGGATATGCATTGAATGACAATTCTCACATTAACAAGCTAAATAATTCTTCAAAAATTACGATTTTGAATACAAGTAATGGTGATTTGATTGCAAAAAAAATAATTGCTCATGGAGATATTGGTTTCGGAATTAATGCTTATGATCAGCAAGATGGATCGTTTAACAAAAATGGTCTGTACAGTTTGGAGGTATTTGTAAATGGAACAAAAACTCATGTTTTTAAAACCAATTCTTTTTCTTTTTCTGAATCCAAATACATTAATTTACTAATTGACTATAAGCGCTATAGTAAACTAAAACAACGAATTCAAAAATGTTTTACTGAACCCTTGAATAAATTAAGTATGTATTCAAAATCAACTGGCAATGGTGTTATATCTATAAAAGATGGCATGAATTATACAGTTGAAATTATTGCCAAAGATTTTAAAGGAAACTCACAAAAAATTAAAATTCCTATTATTGGTAAAAAAAATGTCGAAATTATTAAGACTTCAAAAAAAGTAACACCATATAAAATAAATTTTAAGGAATTTAATAAATTTTCAAAAGAAGGTGTTACAATTGCTTTTCCTAAAAATACTTTTTATGAAAATTTATTTTTAGACTTCAATATAAAAGATTCATTGGTAACTGTTCATACTCCTTCACTACCCTTGCACAAAAATTACACCTTAACTTTTGATGTTTCAAAATATACTGAGCAAGCTAAAAACCAATTATATATTGCCTCCTTTAATGATAAAGGAACACCACAATATAACAAAACAGTTAAAAAAGAAAATACTTTTTATACAAATACAAAAACACTGGGAACCTACGGTTTAGTTACTGATACCGATATCCCTGAAATAACATTAAAAAACTTTAAAACGGAACAATGGGTTACTCATTTTAAAACATTGAAGGTAAAGATAGCTGATAAACAATCAGGCATTAATTCGTATCGTGCTGAAATTGATGGCAAATGGGCCTTAATGGAATACAACGTAAAAACAGGATTATTAACCTACAATTTGAGTGATCGAAAATTTGATAATGCAAAGCACAACTTAAAAATTGTGATAACCGATAATGTTGGAAATATAAATACCCTAAACTCAATTTTTTACCGAAAAAAATAAACACTTTTGAAAGCATTCCTAAAACTCATACTGTTAGCATGTACATTTAACATTTTTGCCCAAAATGGCATTGTTAAGGGTATTATAAAAGATCAAAACAACAAACCTATTCAAGGTGTTGCTGTTACTTATTTAAGCAAAGGAAGTTCTTCTAATAAAAATGGAGAATTTCAATTATCAGTTCCTACCAATAAACAACTTACAATTACTTTTAGTCACGTAGCCTATTATGAATATCAAAAAACCATATCCGTACCAAAAAATAAAACCATCCGATTATACCCTGTTTTAGAACTTAAAATTGAAGAAATTAATGAAGTTGTTGTAAAAAACCTCAAAAATAATGCACAAGGAATTGTCACTGTTAATCCTTCTGATGTTACAAAAATACCGGGCGCTAATCAAGGTGTTGAAAATATTTTAATGACATTGGCAGGAGTTAATAATAATAACGAACTAAGTACACAATACAACGTTCGCGGAGGCAATTTTGATGAAAACTTAGTATATGTTAATGGTATCGAAGTCTACCGTCCTTTTTTAATTCGTTCAGGGCAACAGGAAGGCTTGAGTTTTGTAAATGGCGATATGGTAGAAAACGTGAAGTTTTCTGCAGGAGGATTTCAAGCAAAATACGGCGATAAATTATCATCGGTTTTGGATATAACTTATAGAACACCCAAAGAATTTTCAGCCACTGCTCACGCTAGTTTATTAGGAGGAAGTATCACCGTTGAAGGAAATTTATTAAACAACAAATTAAGTGCAATAGTTGGCGCCCGCTATAGAGATAACACATTGTTTATCAACAGTAAAGATATTCAAACGAATACCAATCCTAACTTTACCGATGTGCAATCCTATTTATCATATCTTGTGAATGACAAACTTAAAATTGATTTCTTAGGAAATTTTTCACTCAACAATTACAATTACACCCCTAAATCCAGAAGAACAAAATTTGGAACAATTTCAGAACCTCTGGAACTTATTGTGTATTACAACGGACAAGAAAAAGATCAGTTTCAAACATTGTTTGGGGCTTTTAAAGGAAGTTATATTGTAAATGAAAATTTAAATATGAGCGTAACAACTTCAGCCTACCATACTATTGAAGAGGAATACTATGATATTTTAGCAAGTTATAATTTAGGAGAAGTTAATAATGATTTTGGTGCTGATGATTTTGGGGAAGTTGAATTTTCAGAAGGTATTGGCTCTCAATTAAATCATGCAAGAAATGATTTAGATGCTTTAATAGGAAATGCTGAATTTAAAGCAACCTATAAGAAAGGGGAACATTTATTTGACACAGGTTTAAAATATCAATTTGAAGATTTTAAGGATCGTATTAAAGAATGGGAAGTCATTGATTCTGTTGGTTTTGCAGTTCGCCCTCCAAACCACATTCCAAACAATCAACCTTACGAACCATTTTCGGGTGATATTGAACCTTATCAAAATATTCAAGCTAAAAATCATGTTAAAATAAACAGAGTTACAGGTTTTGCTCAGTATAGTAAAAACTCCCAATGGAATGAGCATAAAGTTTGGTTCAACTTAGGAGCACGAGCTCATTTATGGAATATTTCAGGAGATGGAATTGAAAGTAACAACAGTCAGGTTTTTAGTGTACGCGGACAATTTGCTATTAAACCCGATTGGGAAAAGGATATGTTGTTTAGACTTGCAGGCGGAACCTATCATCAACCTCCTTTTTACAAAGAACTTAGAAATAATACAGGTGAAGTTATCCCAACCGTTGAAGCACAAAAATCGGTCCAAATGATAGTAGGAAATGAGTATAGTTTTCAACTTTGGAACAGACCTTTTAAATTAATTTCTGAAGCTTATTACAAAAATTTAAGTAATGTAAATTCATATACAATAGACAATGTTAAAATAAGATATGCTGCTAACAATAACGCTAAAGCCTATGCTACCGGGGTTGATTTAAGGCTTAATGGTGAGTTTGTTCCAGGCACTCAGAGTTGGATTAGTCTTGGTTTTTTGAAAACGGAAGAAAATATAGGCAATCAAGGATATATTTCAAGACCAACCGATCAACGTTTTAAATTTGCAATGTTATTTCAGGATTATGTTCCAAATATACCAAACATAAAAATGTATTTAAATTTGGTTTTCAATACGGGAGTTCCAGGTGGCTCACCTTCGTATGTTAATCAATATGATTACCAGCATAAATTAGACTCTTACAAAAGAGCGGATATTGGTATTTCATACGTTTTTATTGATAAACAAAATACTGCTACCCAAAACTGGCTTCGTAACTTCAAAGAATTTTCATTAGGATTTGAAATATTCAATATGTTCGATGTAAATAATTCAATTACCAACACCTGGGTAAGAGATGTGTACTCAAAACGATACTATGGTATCCCAAATTATATGACACAACGTGTACTGAACATAAAATTAGATATTAAATTTTAACGCATATTTTTTTTAATAATTTTAAATTAGGTCAAAATTTGACTTGTGTGCTGTTTTGTTTTAACTTTTGAAATCACATCTTCAATAATTCCGTTTTCATCAATTACAAATGTTGTTCTATGAATTCCTTCATATTCACGACCCATAAATTTTTTAGGTCCCCATACTCCAAAAGCATTAATCACTGATTTGTCTTCGTCGGCTAAAAGAGGAAATGGCAACTCATTTTTAGTAATAAAATTTTGCTGACGTTTTGCCGAATCAGCACTTACACCTAGTATATCATATCCTTTAGTCAAAAATGTTTTATAATTATCTCTTAAATTACAAGCCTCCATAGTGCAACCTGGTGTACTTGCTTTTGGATAGAAAAATAGAACTAATTTTTTTCCTTTATAATCTGAAAGTTTAATGGTATTTCCTTTTTGATCTAATGCTTCAAAATGAGGTGCTGAGTCCCCTATTTTTAATGTCGTCATAATTTGTATTTTAGCTTTTTGTAAATATAGTAAAAATGACCAAAAAAGAACGTGTGCAATTTGTAATTGATACTCTTGAGAAATTATATCCCAAAACACCAATTCCTTTAAAACATAAGGACCCATATACTCTATTAATTGCTGTTTTATTATCAGCACAAAGTACTGATGCTCGCGTAAATATTATTACTCCTTTACTATTTGAAAAAGCCGACAACCCTTATGATATGGTTAAATTAACTGTAGAAGAAATAAAGGATATTATAAGGCCTGTAGGCTTGTCACCAATGAAATCAAAAGGTATTTATGGCTTATCAAAAATTTTAATTGAAAAACACCAAGGAGAAGTTCCTCAAAATTTTGAAGATTTAGAGGCTTTACCAGCTGTTGGGCATAAAACAGCAAGTGTAGTTATGAGTCAGGCATTTAATATACCTGCATTTCCTGTTGACACTCATATTCACAGATTAATGTATCGATGGAATTTAAGTAACGGAAAAAATGTAATGCAAACGGAAAAAGATGCAAAACGGCTATTTCCAAAAGAATTATGGAATAAACTCCACCTTCAAATTATTTATTATGGAAGGCAGTATTCACCAGCTCGTGGTTGGGTTATTGAAAAAGATATTATTACAAAAACTATTGGTCGAAAAACCTTATTGAAATAAAAAACCCATCTTGGTTAAAGATGGGTAAAACATTAATTCAAATGCAGTTCGATATATTGTTTTTTGTTGGTTTTTACTATTCTTAGTTGTTTCGAATAGCTAAGCAAATATTGAACTGTTTCTTGTTTAGGTTGCTCCTTAACAGAAGCATTCTCAGAGTAAAGTTTCATCATATCTTGTTGTTTAATAGAAATATAACGATGAAATTTTACAAAAAGTATTAGTTTACTAAAATTATTTTATGTTTTTCAATTAATTTCCTCAAATTAATCAACGCATAACGCATTCTTCCTAAGGCTGTATTAATACTAACATTAGTATTTTCAGCAATTTCTTTAAAACTCATATCCTTATATATCCGCATCAAAAGAACTTCCTTTTGATCCTCAGGTAACTCAAATACAAGCTCTTTAACATCGTTTAAAATTTGATTTTTAATCAATTCATTTTCAATATTTAGTTTTTCATCACTAATTACTGAAAAAATATCAAAATCATCTTTATTTTTAAACGTTGGTATTCGTTTATTTTTTCTAAAATAATCAATTACTAAATTATGTGCTATTCTCATAATCCAAGGTAAAAATTTACCTTCTTCATTATAATTTCCTTTCTTAAGTGTTTTGATTACTTTAATAAAAGTATCTTGAAAAATATCTTCTGCTATTTCTCTATCTAAAACTTTTGAAAAAATAAAACTAAATATTCGTTGTTGATGTCTTTGAATTAAAACTTCTAGCGATCTTTCGCTTCCGTTAATATAATTACTGACTAAAATGGCATCTGAAATTTTTGTACTCCTCATAATTCTAAATATTTGACGGGGTTATATATTTAGTTTTTTATTTTTAATAATTTTACGAAAAGTAATTTTGTATAATAGACTAGCTTTTTTTTATTCTTGCATTTCAAATATGCGTCAATATTTTCATTTTAGCAACTTTTAAAGACTCAAATTACTGAAAATTAGCAATTTTAACACTTATTAACAAAAATTCATCTTCTTTTGATATCTACATTTAAAATTCATTTTTTTGTAAGTATCTTTGCAATTATTCATTTTTTAAAACTCTAAATGACTCGTAATTTCGATACATTAAATCCAAAGGAAAATATATTAATTAAAGGTGCTAAGCTTCATAATCTAAAAAATATTGATGTTGCAATACCTAGAAATAAGTTGGTGGTAATTACAGGTCTATCGGGTTCAGGAAAATCAAGTTTGGCATTTGATACTTTATTTGCTGAAGGCCAGCGTAGGTACGTAGAAAGTTTATCGTCATATGCTCGTCAGTTTTTAGGAAGACTCAATAAACCTAAAGTTGATTACATTAAAGGTATTGCACCTGCAATTGCCATAGAACAAAAAGTTAACTCAACGAATCCGCGATCAACGGTAGGAACTTCTACAGAAATATATGATTATTTGAAATTGTTATTTGCCCGTATTGGTAAAACCTACTCTCCTATTTCGGGAAATCAGGTAAAAAAAAATACCGTTACCGATGTTATTAGCTTCATTAAAAAATTAAATGAAAACGAAAAATTACTCTTATTAGCTCCCGTTCATATTCCTAAAGAGAGAAATGTTTTACAAACTTTAAAAATTTTAGCACAACAGGGTTATGCCAGAATAAAATATAAAGGTGAGATTTTACGAATAGACGAAATTAACAATGAAATTGAGCACGATTTCAATTTAGTAATTGATAGAATTATTGTAAAAAATGATGAAGATTTTTACAATCGTTTAGGTGATGCTGTTCAAACTGCTTTTTTTGAGGGTAAAGGAGCTTGTATAATTGAAGAAATTAAAAACAAAAGACAAACTATTTTTAATAATAGATTTGAACTTGACGGTATTCAGTTTATTGAACCTAATACGCATTTCTTTAGTTTTAATAACCCTTACGGCGCTTGTCCTAAATGTGAAGGCTATGGAAATGTTATAGGTATTGATAAGGATTTAGTAATACCAAATACCTCACTTTCCATTTTAGATAATGCTATTTTACCATGGAAATCAGATTCTTTCAAAAAATACAAATCTGATTTGGTAAACAATGCATATACCTTTGGAGTCTCTGTTCACAAACCGTGGTTTGAACTTTCCGAAGAAAACAAGCAACTTATTTGGAATGGAAATGAAACTTTTGATGGATTGCATCAATTTTTCAAACATTTAGAAGAAAAAAGCTATAAAATTCAATACAGAGTCATGCTTTCGCGTTATCGTGGAAAAACAACCTGCACAACATGTCGTGGAAAGAGATTAAGAAAAGAAGCCGGTTATGTTAAAGTAAATGGAAAAAACATAAGTGAATTGGTTGATTTACCTTTAGATGAGTTAGCTGTTTTCTTTAATAATTTAATTCTTGATAACTACGATAAAGACATTGCAAAAAGATTGTTGGCTGAAATAAACAATCGCTTGCAATTTTTAAATGATGTTGGTCTTAATTATTTAACATTAAATAGAACTTCAAACACATTATCTGGTGGTGAAAGTCAGCGAATTAATCTAGCAACATCATTAGGCAGTAGCTTGGTTGGCTCTATGTATATTTTAGATGAACCAAGTATAGGCTTGCATCCAAAAGATACTGAAAGGTTAATTAAAGTACTCAAAAACTTACGTGATTTAGGTAATACAGTAATTGTTGTTGAACATGATGAAGATATTATGAAAGCTGCCGATGTTATTATTGACATTGGACCTAAAGCTGGTACTCATGGAGGTAATATTGTAGCCGAAGGTTCTTATACTAAAATATTAAAAAGTAATTCTTTAACAGCTCAATATTTAAACAATACGTTAAAAATTAATGCTCCTGACAAAAGAAGAACTTTTAAGTATCAAATTGATGTTGTTGGAGCTCGCGAAAATAATTTAAAAAATATTGATGTAACATTTCCTTTAAACACCTTAACGGTTGTTACGGGAGTTTCTGGAAGTGGAAAAAGTACTTTGGTTAGTAAAATTTTATACCCTTCAGTTCAAAAAACAATTGGTGGTTACGGTGAAAAAGTGGGTCAGTTTACTGAGTTGAAAGGTGATACACATAAGCTGGAGCATGTTGAATTTATTAATCAAAATCCAATAGGAAGATCCAGTCGCTCAAATCCAGTAACATACGTAAAAGCATATGATGATATTAGAGCTTTATTTGCTTCTGAAAAATTATCAGTAATCAGGAATTATAAGCCTAAACACTTTTCATTCAATGTAGAGGGCGGGCGTTGCGAGAAATGTAAAGGAGATGGTGAAGTTACCATTGAAATGCAATTTATGGCCGATGTACACTTGGAATGTGATGCCTGCAAAGGTAAACGATTTAAAAAAGAAGTACTAGAGGTTAAATTTCAGGATAAATCAATCAGTGACATTTTAAATTCAACCATAAATACAGCTATTGCATTTTTTAGTGAACACAATGAAAATAAAATTGTAAAAAAATTGCAACCACTACAAGATGTAGGATTGGGGTATGTTACCTTAGGTCAGGCGTCATCTACACTTTCGGGTGGTGAAGCACAACGAATAAAATTAGCTTCATTTTTAGTGAAAGGAACGCGTCAAAGTAAATCGTTGTTTATTTTTGATGAGCCCACTACTGGTTTACATTTTCACGACATTCAAAAACTATTGAACTCATTCAATGCACTCATCGCAAACGGACATTCAATTTTAGTTATTGAACATAACATTGATTTAATTAAATGTGCCGATTACATTATTGATCTAGGAAAAGAAGGCGGTAAAAAAGGTGGAAACTTAGTCTTTCAAGGTACCCCTGAAGAATTAATTCTTCAAAAAGAATCTTTTACTGCTCCGTATTTAAAGGATAAATTAAAAAAGCTGAATTAAAATTCAGCTTTTTTAATCAATAGAAATAGTTCATTTATTCTTTTTCAGCTTCAAGTGTGGTTAGCTTACTTTTTGCCAAAACAAATTCTGGAAACAATGCAACTGCACGTTCAAAACTTGTTTTTGCTTCAGTCTTTTTATCCATACTCAATTCTATCAGCCCTTGTAAATATGCAATTGCAGCTTTTAATCTCACATTTTGATTGTAGTTTTTATTTACCTGAAATGTAACTGTCATATTTTCAGTATCAGGTAACTCATTTGCTTTCTTAATTGAAGCTAATGCCTCATCGTATTTTTTTATTGCTAACTGCAAACCCGCAATTTTATAGGCGTGGTAACTATTGTTCGTTTTTTCCAATAAATTAGAATAGGCATCAATTGATTTATCTAAAACTCCCATTGATTCTAATGAAACAGCACTCATTTCTAATAGCTCATTGTTGTTGGGTTTATTTTTTAAAATATCATTTGTAACTAAAAAGCATGAAACATATTTTCTGTTATTAAAATATAAATAGGCTAAACTATCTTTGTAACTACTAGATGGGCCCTCCAAAGCAATAATTGTATACATAGCATTTAACGCCACAGCATTATCACTGTACGCAAAGGCCTGTTTTAACTTTTGTTTTTCCAATTCCACCGAACTTGCAGTTTGTGCTATTGCTGAAATGGTGAATAAAAACGAACATATATATAAGATTTTTTTCATTTTTTAAGTATTATTGTTTTATTACATGTGTGTAAAAATAAGTGAATTCATTGAAAATATTCGTTAATAATATGCCAATACTAACTTGTTAAAATTGCTTTATTTATTTTTTTAACCAATACAGGTCCTTCATAAATAAATCCGGTATAAATTTGAATTAAATCTGCCCCAGCATTTATTTTTTCTAAAGCATCTTCAGCTGAATGAATACCTCCAACACCAATTATAGGAAATGCTTTATTTGATTTCTCAGATAAGTATTTAATAACTTTTGTACTGCGATCTTTAATCGGTTTTCCACTTAACCCACCATTTCCAATATTAGCTAACATTTCTTCAGAAGCTTTTAATCCTTCTCTGTTTATAGAGGTATTTGAAGCAATTACACCTTCAATATTTGTTAAAGCAACCAATTCAATAATTTCATCCAATTGTATTTCGTTCAAATCTGGTGCAATTTTTAATAAAATTGGCTTTTGAGCTTTAAATGTTTTGTTTAACTTTTTAACTTCAGTAATCAATTCCAGCAAATAGTCCTTATCAGTTAATTTAGCATGACTTCCTACATTAGGACAACTTACATTTAACACAAAATAATCAACATAAGAATGCAATGCTTTAAAACAATCTAAATAATCTGCGGTATAGTCTTTTGGTAAAGTAGAAGTATTTTTCCCTATATTTCCTCCTATTATAATTTTACCTTTATTCTTTTTTAATTGCTGAATAGCAGCTTTTAATCCTTGATTGTTGAAACCCATCCTATTAATCAATGCGTTATCAGCTTTTAATCTAAAAATACGTTTTTTTGGATTCCCTTCCTGTGCCTTTGGTGTTACTGTTCCAATTTCGACAAATCCAAATCCAAAATTTGCCAACTCATTATATAAAACTGCATTTTTATCAAAACCCGCTGCTAACCCCACAGGGTTTTTGAATGTTAATCCGAATAATTTACGCTCTAATTTTTTATTATTAACACTAAATATACTTCTAAAAATAGCATTAACACCTGGCATTTTTGAAAGTATTTTAATTAGAAAAAAAGTGAAATGATGAATTTTTTCTGGATCGAAAAGAAAAAATAAAGGACGAATGACAGCTTTATACATTAATTCTTAGTTTGTGTAAAAATATAAAAAAAGCCTTTAGAAACTAAAGGCTTAATACTATTATCTTAATGTTGCACCAACATTTTTTTCAAATGTTTGCTGCAACTTCTGCATTATTTTATCAATTTGCTTATCGTTCAATGTTTTATTTTCATCTTGTAATAAGAAACTAACTGCGTACGATTTTTTTCCGTCTTCCAGCTTATCACCTTCATAAACATCAAATAAATCTACTTCTTTTAAAAGTTTTCTTTCAGATTGGAAAGCTAAGTTATAAATTTCTTTAAATGAAACATCTTTATCTACCAACAAGGCAAAATCACGTTTTACAGCTGGAAATTTCGGCATTTCAGAAACTTTGATAGTTGATTTCCCTCCTACTTTCAATATATTTTCCCAATTAAAATCAGCAAATAATACTTCCTGCTTAATTCCAAATTCCTTTAAAACAGATTGCTTTACAATACCTAAATCAACCAACTTAATTTTCCCTAAACTTAATGTAATTCCTTCTGAAAAGACATCGTTTTTAGTAGGATTTGTTTTTAGATTTAAAATTCCTAATCTTGCAAGCAATGCTTCAACAATTCCTTTTAAATAAAAGAAGTCTGAAGTTTTTTGAGATATATTCCACCGTTCTGTTGTTCTGTTTCCTGAAACAAACAAAGTTAAATGTTTTTGCTCGTCATAACCACTTTCAAACTGGTGATAGGTTTTCCCAAACTCAAAGAATTTAAGCGAATTATTTTTTCTGTTTATATTGTAAATAACCGACTCTAACCCACTAAAAAGCAACGATTGACGCATTACCCCTAAATCGTTACTTAAAGGGTTTAGCATTGTTACATTGTGCTCTTCACTTAACAGTTCCGATAATTTTAAGTAATCAGATTTTGTCAATGAATTTGCCATTGTTTCATTAAAACCTTGAGCAACTAATTGATTAGCCACTGTATTTTCAATTTTCACATCGTCAAATTCAGAAAAAGAAATAGATGTATTGAGTTTATGTGAAAATTCAACATTGTTATAACCGTATACACGTAAAATTTCTTCAATTACGTCCGCTTCTCTTGTAACATCAACACGGTAAGAAGGAATCGTTAATCCAACTCCCCCATCAGTTACACTGTTTACCTTAATATCTAATGAAGTTAAAATACTTTTCACTACTTCTCTGGGAATTTGAGCACCAATAAGTCTGTCCATTTTTTCATAAGACAAGAACACTTGAAAATCTTCAATTTTGTTTGGATATAAATCAATCAATTCTGAAGTAACTTTTCCTCCTGCTATTTCAACAATTAAATTAGCAGCTCGTTTCAAAGCATATTTTGTAATATTAGGATCGATACCTCTTTCAAATCTAAAAGATGCATCAGTATTTAAAGCATGTCGTTTTGCAGTTTTTCGAATTGAAACTGGATTAAAATAAGCACTTTCTAAAAATATTGAAGTAGTATTTTCAGTAACACCTGAATCTATTCCTCCAAAAACACCTGCAATACACATTGGATCTTCATTTCCATTGCAAATCATCAAATCTTCTTCGTGTAACTCCCTTTCAACACCATCTAATGTTGTAAATTTTGTTCCTGAAGCCAATGTTTTAACAATAACTTTACTTCCCTTAACTTTTATAGCATCAAAAGCATGTAAGGGTTGTCCTAATTCATGTAACACATAATTAGTTACGTCAACTACGTTGTTAACCGGGGTTAATCCAATAGCTTTTAGTCTATTTTGAAGCCATGTTGGAGATTCTTTAACTTCAATTCCTGAAATTGAAACTCCTGCGTAGCGTGGTGCTCTGCTATTATCTTCAACAACCACATCAAATTTCAATGTTCTATCATCTACGTGAAAATCACTAACAGACGGCGATATTAATTCTAAAGATGTTCCTTGATGAATTAAACCTGCGCGTAAATCTCGAGCTACACCATAATGACTCATACCATCAGCCCTGTTTGGAGTTAATCCTATTTCAAAAACTTCGTCTTTTTCAATATTAAAAACTTCTGCCGCAGGAGTTCCAGCTTCTAAATCGTCATCCAACACCATAATACCATCATGACTGGTTCCTAAACCAAGTTCATCTTCGGCACATATCATTCCATGGCTCTCTTCACCTCTAATTTTTCCTTTTTTTATTTTGAAACTCTTTCCTTTATCATCATATAAAATAGTTCCAATAGTTGCTACAGGTACTGTTTGACCTTCTGCAACGTTTGGTGCTCCACAAACAATTTGTACTGGTTGGTCATCTCCTAAATCAACAGTTGTCACTTTTAATCTATCAGCATTTGGGTGTTGCTCGCACGATAATACTTTTCCAACAACTATTCCTGCCAAACTACCTTTAATAGATTCAATAGTATCAATTCCTTCTACTTCCAAACCTAAATCAGTTAATAATTCTCCAGTTTTTTCAGCTTCCCAATCAATCTTTAAAAACTGTTTTAACCAATTGTATGATATTTTCATTTTTTGTTTCTTTTTTATCGAAATGCAAAGGTAATCAATTGAAGTTAATTAGTATTAATTATGGGTCAAAAGTTGGTCTTTTAAAGAAGTGGCACATGTAAAAACAAACTAACTTATATTTGACCAAATTGTGCTATTTCTGCTTATTTCAGTGTAAGCAATTTTTATGGGTGAATTTTCAGATAAACTAAGCGTAGCATCGGCATTTAAAACATCAATTGCCATATTACGAGCCGTTAATAAGAGTTGAGAATCTTTAACAATATCCGCAATTCTTAAATTCAAAACACCACTTTGTTGAGTTCCCATTAAATTTCCAGGACCTCTTAATTTTAAATCTACCTCTGCAATTTCAAAGCCATCACTGGTTCTAACCATAGTTTCTAATCGTGTTTTAGCATCACTGGATAATTTAAAACCAGTCATTAAAACACAATAACTTTGATCGGCTCCACGCCCTACTCTTCCTCGTAACTGATGTAATTGAGATAATCCAAAACGTTCAGCACTTTCAATTACCATTACACTTGCATTTGGAATATTTACCCCTACCTCTATAACCGTTGTAGCCACCATGATTTGAGTTTCACCCTTTATAAATCGTTGCATTTCAAATTCCTTGTCTTGTGCTTTCATTTTTCCATGAACTATACTTACCTGATATTCAGGTTTTGGAAAATCGCGTGAAATACTTTCGAATCCATCCATTAGATCTTTGTAATCCATAGCCTCAGATTCATTAATTAAAGGATATACAATGTAAACCTGACGCCCTTTGGCAATTTCTTCTTTTAAAAACTTAAATACCGAAAGTCTATTTGCATCATAGCGATGTGCTGTTTTTATTGCTTTTCTTCCCGGAGGTAATTCATCAATTACTGAAATATCTAAATCGCCATATAAGCTCATTGCTAAGGTTCGAGGAATAGGTGTAGCTGTCATCACTAAAATATGAGGAGGCAATTCATTTTTCAACCACATTTTTGATCGTTGTGCAACTCCAAATCTATGTTGTTCATCAACTATTGCCAGTCCTAGGTTCTTGAACTTGACTTTATCTTCAATCAATGCATGCGTACCTATTAAAATATCTAATTCACCTGACTCCAGTTGTGCATGTAATATTTTTCGTTCTTTACTTTTTGTAGAACCTGTCAATAATTTTACCGAAACATCCATCCCATTTAACAATTCAACAATTGAATTAAAATGTTGAGTGGCCAATATCTCGGTAGGTGCCATTAATGCCGCCTGAAATCCGTTATCCAGTGCTATTAACATGGTTAATAAAGCTACAATGGTTTTTCCAGAACCAACGTCTCCCTGCAACAATCTATTCATTTGAGCTTTAGAGCCTATGTCTTTCCTTATCTCTTTTAACACCCTTTTTTGTGCATTCGTTAAACTAAATGGTAAATTATTTTTATAAAAATTATTAAAATGATCTCCTACTTTCTCGAAAACAAATCCTTTTATTTTAGATTTTCTTACAATCTTTTTTCGAATAAGCTGCAACTGAATAAAAAACAATTCTTCAAATTTTAATCTAAACTGAGCTTTGGTTAGCAACTCTTGATTTTTAGGAAAATGAATATTTAGAAGTGCTTCTTTTTTTGGTATGAGTTGTAATTTTTCGAGAATTGAACTTGAAAGGGTTTCTTTAAAATTGCCTTGAACTTCTTCAAATAAATTTTGAATAATTTTTGAAATAACCCTGCTGCTTATCCCTTTATTAACCAACTTTTCGGTTGACGGATAAATTGGTTGCATGGCGCTTTGCAAATTCTTTTTATATGCTTCTACCAGCTCCATATCAGGATGTGGCATAGTATACATACCATTAAAATAATTAGTTTTCCCAAAAATTACATAAGAAGTATTTACTTTAAGTGACTCTTTAATCCATTTTGCACCTCTAAACCAAACCAGTTCCATAGTTCCTGTATCATCAATAAAAGTTGCTACCAATCTGCTGCCACGCTTTTGTTTAACTGTTTTTATATGGCTGATTTTACCAATAATTTGGACTTCAGATGAATTTTGCTGAAGTTGATTGATTTTAAAAAACTGGGTGCGATCTAAATACCTATTCGGGAAAAAGTTTATCAAATCTCCAAAAGTATGAATACCTAATTCCGATTTTAAAATTTCCGCTCTGCTTGGGCCAACACCTTTCAGATATGAAATAGCAGTATTTAGTGAATAAATGGACATTTATTTTTTTAATACACGAAGATAGTCATATAAAAAGCAAATCACAATTTCTTATCATCAAATTACGTACCTTTGCCAACCAAAATTTTTTATATGAGATTGCATAGAAATTTAGTTTTTACAGTAGTAGATTCCATTAAATTAATTTTCAATGAAGATGAATACGCTGATAAAGTTGTAGAAAAAGCACTAAAACGCGATAAACGCTGGGGAGCAAGAGACCGAAAATTTATTGCTGAAACTATTTATGACATGGTTCGCTGGAAAAGATTGTACAATGAAATTGCCGGAACTAAATCTCATTACACTACTGAAAACGTATGGAAAAACTTTGCTGTTTTAGCGGTTTTGAAAGGCTATGAATTACCTGACTGGAATCAACTTCAAGGTATTCCTGCACGAAGAATTAAAGGTAAATTTGATGAATTACAAAAAACCAGAGTTTTTAAAGAGTCAATTCCTGACTGGATGGACAAACGTTGTGTTGAAGAATTAGGTGAAAAGCACTGGTCTAAAGAAATTCAAGCTTTAAACCAACAAGCATCGGTTATATTACGTACAAATACTTTGAAAACTACGAAGCAAGCGCTACAGAAGAAATTATCTGAAGAAGGTATTGAAACTGTATGTATTGATGGTTACACGCAAGCGTTACAATTAGTTGAGCGTGCCAATGTATTTAAAACCGAAGCATTTAAATTAGGCTATTTTGAAGTTCAAGATGCTTCATCGCAATTAGTGGCTGAATATTTAGATGTAAAACCAGGTATACGTGTGATTGACACTTGTGCCGGTGCTGGAGGAAAAACATTGCATTTGGCTGCTTTAATGGAAAATAAAGGACAATTGATTGCCACTGATATTTACGAAAGCAAATTAAAAAAACTTAAAATTAGAGCTCGAAGAGCTGGTGTTCACAATATTACTACTAAAGTAATTGAATCGGCAAAAGTGATAAAAAAAATGAAAAACACTGCCGATGCTGTTTTAATTGATGCACCTTGTAGTGGTATTGGGGTTTTAAAAAGAAACCCAGATAGTAAATGGAAACTACAACCTGAATTTGTAGAAAATATTATAAAAACACAGGCTGAAATTTTAGAAAATTACTCAAAATTGGTAAAAATAAATGGTAATTTAGTATATGCTACCTGTTCAGTTTTACCTTCTGAAAACGAAAAACAAGTGGCTCATTTTTTAGAAAAGAATCCAAATTTTGAATTTATCAAAGAAAACAAAGTTTCTTCATACAAAACTGGTTTTGATGGTTTTTACATGGCTTTATTAAAAAGAAAAAGTTAAACATCAATTTCTATGGCTAAATCTGGTAGAGCAAAAAACACTCAAAACAAAGCAAAACATAGTAAACTTATTGAAAAAAAGTTAAAAAAGTTACGAGATGAAAAAATTACCAGAGAAATTCGATTAAAAAAACTGGTAACAAAAATGAACCAACAAAAAAACCAATAAGGAGTTTTACTTAATTATTATTTAAATGATTTGAAAGACTCTTCCAAGTAAGAAAAATCACCACCTAAATTAAACCAATGAAAAAAATAGTACTACTTTTTTTATTTGCTGCATTTTTTTCCAATGCACAACAATCTTATTACAACGATGTAAATTTAACCTTATCAGGAACAGCATTAAGAGATGAACTTGCTACTAAAATAACAAATACACACACCAAAACCCTATCCTACACCAATGCTAGAGAAGCTTTAAAAATAGTTGATTTAGTACCTGGACAAGGTGATTATGTTTATTTGTTATATGGTTTTAGCAATAATACTTGTCCAACTAGTACAAGTGATGACAATGACCACAAAACAAGAGATAAAGCTGATTTTGGTGGCGGAGCAACTTGTGAATGGAATAGAGAACATACGTATGCAAAATCTTTAGGAAATCCTAATTTGGGTACTTCAGGACCAGGAGCAGACGCACACCATTTAAGAGCTAGTGATGTGCAACGTAATAGTAGCAGAGGAAGTTTAAAATTTATTGATGGAACAGGTAATTCCGGATCAACTAATGGGGGATGGTATCCAGGCGATGAATGGAAAGGGGATGTTGCAAGAATGATGATGTATATGTATCTAAGATATGGTTCAAGATGTGTACCTTCTAATGTCGCTATTGGGTCAACTAATTCAGTTGATTCAAATATGATCGACTTATTATTAGATTGGAATGCTGAAGACCAAGTTTCTATCTATGAAGATAACAGAAATACATATTTAGGAAATGCATCAAATACCTATGGACAAGGAAATAGAAACCCATTTATTGACAATCCAAATTTAGCAACTCAAATATGGGGAGGAACCGTAGCAGAAGATAGATGGAATACAACTCCAGATACCGAAAACCCAGCAGCACCAACTAATTTAGTCGCATCAAACATTACAAATACAACAGTTGATTTAAATTGGACTGCTTCTACTGATAATATTGCTGTTACTGGTTATAATATTTATGTTGATGGTTCTTCTTATGATACATCAGCAACAAATTCAGCCACTTTAACTGGTTTAATTAAAAACACTGGTTATGCAATTACTGTTTATGCTCAAGATGCTGCAGGAAATACATCAACTGTTAGTAATACTGAAAACATAACAACCGATAATTTTATTGACACTGAGGCTCCAAGTGCTATCACAGATTTAGCTTCATCCAATATAGCAAGTACTTCTGTTGATTTAAGCTGGTCAACTTCTACTGATAATGTAGCAGTAAGTTCTTATCAAGTTTTCCAAGGTGGAAGTCCGATTGGTTCTTCAGCAACAAATTCTTATAACGTAACAGGACTAACTCCAGAAACGAGTTATGATTTTACCGTGTTTGCAAAAGATACGGCTGGCAATACTTCGGCAGTAAGTAATACTGTGAATATAACAACATTAGAAGCTTCAGTTATTGTAGGAATGTATTTTCAAGGGTTTGAAGGAACAGATAATGATACTTGGAATTATATACTAACAACACCTATTTGTAGTAATAGTAATGATATTTGGGATGTAGTATCTAATGTTGGTTCAATTAGTGCTGCAAATACAGATACATACTTTTTTGGAGTACAAGATTTAGATGGAAATTGTGGGTCATCGACTGGTGAAACAATTTCTTTTGAAAGTGTTGATTTATCTAATTATTCTGATATAACATTATCTTTTTCAATAAATATTGTAGGATATGATGTTTCAAACGGAGATACAATTTCGTATGAAATTTTTTATGATGGGGTTTCACAAGGTGAAGTTACTATTACTGATTCTAGCCCTTATAGTACAACTGATTGGGAGGAAATATCTGTTTCTGTACCTGATAATGTTGTTTTATTAAGAATGGATATTAACGTGGTTCAAAATGGAGGTTCTGATTATGCAGGAATTGATGATGTAAAATTAAAAGGAACAAGCACCTTATTAAATGAAGAATTTGAAGAAAGTCTATTTGATATTTACCCGAACCCAACAAAAAACAACAAGGTAACTATTGCTTTAAAAAATAATTCAACAGTAAATTCTATTCGATTTTACAATATTGTAGGCCAATTAATAATTGATAAACCTCAACCAATTGTGACAAACAATACTATAGAAGTGGAAAATATACCTCGCGGAATATACATTGTTAAAATTGAGAATAACACTTCTCAATCTGTAAAAAGACTAATTGTTCAATAGAGCAGTAAACATTAAAAAAAGCGACTCAAATTTGAGTCGCTTTTTTTAATCTATTATTGATTCACCATTTAAATTGGTGGTGAGTACATCGCTCATATAATTAAAAAATGGTCGCATTGCTCGAAATGATTTTTCAACTTCATTCAGAAAATCGCCTGCTAAAACTTCTTTATCAGTAAATTTTCTTGATATAATATATTGCTTCATTCTTATTAAATCTATATCAGGATGTTGTTTATCAAATCCTCTTGGTGCAGTTTTCAAACTATCTCCCTGCAGTTTACCAAAATATTTTACAAAATTCCCTTCATTAATAATTTCTCTAATTTCTGAAGTGTCCATCTCAAACTCCTTTCGAATTCGAAATAAATCATCTTTATTAGGATTCCAAAAACCTCCGCCTAAAAAACTTCCTTTTGGTTCAATATGCAAATAATAACCTCCTCTACGCTCTTTCCCTTCTCTTACAAAACCTCCGGAAAAATGGGTTTTATAGGGTGTTTTATCTTTTGAAAAACGAACATCTCGATAAATACGAAACATTTTTAGTTTCTCGATAGCATCGTTTTTTTCTAATTCTACTTGTAAAGATTCAAAAAATGCTTTTGTATTATGCTGTTCAATTTGAAATTCAGGCTTATGCTCATTAAACCAATCACGATTGTTATTTTGTTTTAATTTTACAAGAAAATTTAGTGTTGATTTAGAAATTGAACCCATCTTTTTATTTTTTTTAGTACTCTAAAATTCTAAAACCTTACAAAATATTACAATCATCTATTTATGCCTGCCTTCCAATACTTTCGCAATATCTTTGAGTGTAAAACCTTTAGCTTGCAAAAGAACTAAATAATGAAACAATAAATCAGCACTTTCATTTAAAAACAAATCATCATTATTATCTTTAGCTTCAATAACAGTTTCTACCGCTTCTTCCCCAACTTTTTGAGCAATTTTGTTAATTCCTTTTTCGAACAATGAAGCTACATAGCTTTTTTCCGAATTCGCATTAATTCGTCTGCTTTTAATTACATTTTCAAGTTCAGATAAAAAGCCAAAAAATTGTTCATTAGATTCATTCCAGCAGGTATCAGTACCTGTGTGACAGGTTGGTCCAACAGGATTCACTTTAATAAGTAATGTATCATTATCACAATCATTTTTTATAGATACTAATTGCAAGAAGTTACCACTCTCTTCACCTTTAGTCCATAACCTACCTTTAGTTCTGCTAAAAAAAGTTACTTTATGTGTATCAATTGTTTTGTTATAAGCTTCCTGGTTCATATAACCCAACATTAATACTTGTCTGGTTACCATATCCTGAATAATAACCGGTACTAATCCGTCATTGTTTTTATTGAAATCTATATTCATTATAATATATTTTGGTGATTGAACTGTCTCTAAATCACTATTTAATTTTAACACTTTTACCTTACTATCCAGTTAATTAAATTTACAATCTAACTGGAATATTATTATTTTTCAATTCGTTTTTTAAATCTATTATTTCAATTTCTTTAAAATGAAAAACACTGGCTGCCAAAGCTGCATCTGCTTTTCCTTTAATAAATGTATCTGCAAAATGCTGCATATTTCCAGCTCCTCCAGATGCTATTATAGGAATATTTACCAACTCGCTTAAATAAGCCAAGGCCTCATTTGCAAATCCGTTTTTAGTTCCATCGTGATTCATTGAGGTAAATAAAATCTCTCCTGCTCCGCGCTGTTCAACTTCCTTTGCCCAATCAAATAATTTTACATCCGTAGGAACTTTACCACCAACTAAATGTACCATCCATTCACCATTAATTTGTTTAGCATCAATAGCAACAACCACACATTGACTTCCAAATTTAGCGGCCAATTCATTTATTAATGATGGATTTTTAAATGCTGATGAATTTATAGAAACTTTATCAGCACCTGAATTCAATAATATTTCCACATCTTCAACCGATGAAATTCCACCACCAACGGTAAATGGAATATTCACTTTTTCAGCAACATGCATTACCAATTCAGCCAAGGTTTTACGTCGTTGTTCAGTTGCTGTAATATCTAAAAACACCAACTCGTCAGCGCCTTCTTTTGCATAAATTTCTGCCAACTCAACAGGATCACCTGCATCACGTAAATCTACAAAATTTACACCTTTTACTGTTCTTCCATCTTTTATATCTAAACAGGGTATTATTCTTTTTGTTAACATAATATCGTCACCCTAAACTTGTTTCAGGGTCTCATTTTTTTATAAATCCAATGCTACTAATTTTGGATTCATTTCTTTTATTAAATTCAACTTCCAGTCGTGTTTCCAATTTTTCAATTGTTTCTCTCTCAATATAGCTTGCTTTATTTCTGAAAACTCCTCAAAATATACTAAATCTATTAAATTATATTTTGAAGTAAAGCTCGAACCTTTTCCTAATTTATGTTCAGTTATTCTCTTATTCAAATTAGATGTTATACCAATATAAAATGTTGTTCTATATTTATTTGTTACTATGTACATAAAACTAGATTTCATAATGCGATGTGATTCTGAAACGAGTTCAGAATGACGAAATTTCCAACTAATTATTTAAAATAAAATTCTCTAATTGCTTCATACTAATTTTATGCTCGTAAATAGCTTTACCAACAATAGTACCCTCACATCCCATCTCGGCCAATCTTGGTAATTCATCGTATGTCGAAATTCCTCCTGAAGCTATTAATTTTATGTTTGCAGTTTCATTTAATATTTTTTGATACAAATCAAATGAGGGCCCTTGCAACATTCCATCTTTTGAGATATCTGTACAAATCACATAACTAACACCTTCTTTTTCATAACCTTGAATAAAGGGCACTAATTCTTTGTCAGATTCTTCTAACCAGCCTCCAACAGCAACTTTTTCATTATTGGCATCGGCACCTAAAATAATTTTGTTGGCTCCGTAATTTTTTAACCAGCTTTTAAAAGTAGTAGGGTTCTTTACTGCAATGCTTCCACCTGTAATTTGGTTTGCACCACTTTCAAAAGCAATTTTTAAATCTTCATCCGATTTTAATCCTCCACCAAAATCGATGGACAAATTGGTTTTAGACGCAATTGTTTCCAATACTTTATAATTTACAATATGGCTAGCTTTTGCTCCATCTAAATCTACTAAATGTAAATACTTTACACCGTGATCCTGAAACATTTTAGCAACCTCTAAAGGATTTTCGTTGTATATTTTTTGAGTGGCATAATCTCCTTTTGAAAGACGTACGCATTTTCCATTTATTATATCTATTGCCGGGATAATTCTCATTCGTATTGTTTAATTCAATTCTTAACTATTTCTTATACTGAACTTATTTCAGCATACTAATTTCTATTTTATGTAACTCCTAAACAATGTAGAGTTATACTATTATATACTATACCTCTAAAAAATTTTTCAATATTTTTTCTCCTGCCTTACTACTTTTTTCAGGATGAAACTGTACTCCGTAAAAGTTTTTTTCTTTTAAAGCAGATGCGTATTTTATTCCATAATTAGTTTCAGCTATTGTTTCTTCATTTACAGGAACATAAAAACTATGCACTAAATACATATATTCCTTCTCTGAGATTCCTTTAAACAGGTCAGATTTTAAATTTTCAATTTGATTCCAACCAATTTGAGGTACTTTTTCCGTACCATCAAATTTTAGTACATCCACATCAAAAATATTCAAGCCATTGGTATTACCTTCCTCACAATACTTGCACATTAGTTGCATACCTAAGCAAATACCTAGTACTGGTTGCTTTAGGGTTGGTATTACTTTATCTAAACCTGTTGCTCTTAATTTCTCCATTGCGCTACTCGCTTCACCTACACCGGGAAAAATAACTTTATCAGCATTTCTAATTTCCTGTTCATCATCAGTTAAAACAGCTTCGTACCCTAAACGTTGAATGGCAAATTTTATAGATTGTATATTTCCTGCTCCGTAATTTATAATTACTATTTTCATTTATATTGTGTATTTATCATAAAGCACACTTCGGCAAGCTGGGTGTGACAGGTTTGATATTGATTAAAACCCTTATTAATGAGATTAAAGCATTCCTTTAGTACTTGGTAAAATCATTTTTTCAGCATCTCGTTTTACAGCCGCCTTAATTGCTTTTGCAAAAGCCTTAAATATTCCTTCTATTTTATGGTGTTCATTCACCCCTTCAGCCTTGATATTCAAATTACACCTTGCTCCATCGGTAAACGATTTAAATAAGTGATAAAACATTTCTGTTGGCATTGCTCCAATCATTTCTCTTTTAAATTCAGCATCCCAAACCAACCAGTTTCTACCTCCAAAATCTATAGCTACTTGCGCTAAACAATCATCCATTGGTAAACAAAAACCGTAGCGTTCAATTCCTAATTTATTACCTAATGCCCTCGCAAATACTTCCCCTAAGGCAATCATGGTATCTTCAACGGTATGATGCTCATCAACTTCTAAATCACCCTTTACCTGAATCGTTAAATCCATATTTCCATGGCGTGCAATTTGATCAAGCATATGATCGAAAAATGCAATTCCTGTTGAAATTTCGCTTTTTCCAGTACCGTCTAAATTTAAATATATAGAAATCTTGGTTTCATTGGTATTTCTAGTCAATTCAGCAGTTCTGTTTTTCAATTTTAGAAATTCATATATTTTCTCCCAATCATTACTCTCCAATGCAATCACATCGTTTAGGACTTGTTTTTCTGAAGTAATTTCTTCATTTCCTAAATTAGTTTCGTCATTTATAAAAATTCCTTTTGCCCCTAAATTTTTAGCCAATTCAATATCTGTCAACCGATCGCCAATTACAAATGAATTTTCTAAATCGTAATCCTCAGAAAAATATTTAGTTAACAAACCCGTACCTGGTTTGCGAGTACTGGCATTTTCATGAGGAAAAGTTCTATCTAAAAACACTTCATCAAACACAACACCTTCATTTTTAAACGATTCCATAATAAAATTATGTACAGGCCAAAAGGTATCCTCAGGAAAAGAATCGGTTCCCAAACCATCCTGGTTGGTAATCATAGCCAGTTCATAATCCAATTCTTTGGCAATTTTCCCCAAAAACGTAAATGCTTTTGGGTAAAAAATTAATTTACCAAATGCATCTATTTGTTCATCGGCAGGCTCCTTTATCATTGTGCCATCTCTGTCAATAAATAATACTTTTTTGCTCATACTATAATTCGTTCAGTGCTTTTATTAAAAGCTTTGTTTCTTTTTTTGTTCCAACTGTTAAACGCAAGGTATTTTCACATAAAGGTTGTGTTGTTCTGTTGCGTATTACAATGCCTTTTTCTATTAATTGCTCATATCTTTTTGTTGCATTATCAACTTTTATCAATACAAAATTGGCATCGGTAGCGTATATTTCTTCAACAAATGATATGGTTTTTAAATTTGCTTTAAGCCGTTCTCTTTCCTTTAAAATTTTTGTAATTTCTTCCTCCACCAGTTCCATTTTCAACAACCTTTTTAATGCATGTTTTTGAGTTAATTCATTCACATTGTACGGTGGTTTTATTTTATTTAAAACAGCTGTTACTTTTTCAGAGGCATAACAAACACCCAATCGAATACCTGCCATTCCGTATGCTTTTGACAATGTTTGAGTGATAATTAAATTGGGGAATTCATTCAAACGTTCTAACCAACTTTTTTTGCTGGAAAAATCTATATAAGCCTCATCAATTACAACTAACCCTTGAAATGTACTTAACAATACTTCTACGCATTTTGTTGAAAATGAATTGCCTGTTGGATTATTAGGAGAGCATAAAAACAAAATTTTCGAATTACTGTTAGCTGTTTCTAAAATGGATTTGACACAAGGTTCAAAACCTTTTGTTAGCAACACTTCTTTTTCTTCAACATTATTTATATTTGCCAATACCTTGTACATTCCATACGTTGGTGGAAGCGTAATAATATTGTCCTTTTTAGGTTCACAAAAAGCTCTAAAAATTAAATCAAGTACTTCATCACTACCATTTCCTAGTAAAATTTGAGAGGTTGGGATTCCTTTTAATTTAGATAACTCTTTTTTTACTGTAGTTTGTTGAGGATCAGGATAACGATTTACCCCATTTTCATGAGGATTCTCATTGGCATCTAAAAATATCATTTCCTTATCAAAGTCTTTAAACTCATCTCTTGCTGAAGAATATGGTTTTAAAACTCTAATGTTTTTCCGAGTAAGTTTCTCAATTTTCATACAACAATATTTACTATTACAATACAGACTTAAATTTACAAAACATCCTATTTAAACCTCTTAACTTCTACTTATTTTAATTTTCTTTTAATTTTCTCAAACGTAAAGTTACTGCATTTTTATGTGCATCTAAACCTTCTGCTGCAGCTAAAACTTCAATGGTATTCCCTATACTTTTAATTCCTTCTTTAGTTATACTCTGAAAAGAAATTGCTTTTAAAAATGAATCCAGATTCACACCTGAATATGCTTTTGTATAACCATTAGTTGGCAAGGTGTGATTGGTTCCTGAAGCATAATCTCCTGCACTTTCAGGTGTATAATTACCTATAAATACCGAACCGGCATTTTCAATTCCATCTACATAATAATCGTTGTCATTTGTACAAACAATAAAATGTTCAGGACCGTATTCATTGATTATTTCAAGAGCTATTTCCTTTGTTTCTACAAAAATAAGTTTTGAATTTTCAATTGCTTTTTTAGCTATATCCTTTCTTGATAAATTTTCAATCTGATTTTCAATTTCAATTTCCACTTCATTCAATTTATTTATTGAAGTTGAAACTAAAATCACCTGACTATCTGTTCCATGTTCAGCCTGACTCAATAAATCAGAAGCTACAAAACTTGCATCGGCTGAATCATCAGCAACTACCAATAACTCACTCGGGCCTGCTGGCATATCAATGGCAACTCCGTATTTGGTTGCCAATTGTTTTGCAACGGTTACAAATTGGTTTCCAGGTCCGAAAATTTTATATACCTGCGGAATGGTTGCTGTTCCAAAGGTTAACCCTGCAATAGCTTGAATACCTCCAGCTTTTACAATTTTAGTTACACCACATTGTTGCGCTGCATAAATAATTGCCGGATTAATTTTACCCTCTTTATTTGGTGGAGTTGTTAAAACAATTTCCTTACAACCTGCAATTTGAGCTGGAATTGCCAACATTAATACCGATGAAAATAAGGGTGCTGTTCCACCTGGAATGTATAAACCTACTTTTTGAATAGGTCTTTTTTCTTGCCAACAAGTAACACCGTTTGTAGTTTCCGTTAAAACCTTCCCTGTTTTTTGAGCTGTATGAAATGCTGAAATATTGGCTTTTGAAACTTTAATAGCATCTTTTAATTCTTCCGACACTAAATTTTCGGCTGCTTCAATTTCATCTTGTGAAACAAATAAATCATCCAATGCTACACCATCAAACAACTGAGTATAGTGTTTAACACCGTCATTCCCTCTTTGTTTTATATCAGTAAATACGGCATTCACTTTTTCTTCTATATCAGCAACCGTTTGTGTAGGTCGTTCCAGTAATAGAGACCATTTACTTTTTGGTGGATTTGATATTTTTTTCATTGTTTAAATCGTTTAATTGTAAACTCTCCTGTTTTTTTTGAATAGGAATGATGCCAGTTACAGCACCATTTTTTCAATTGGAACAACCAATAAGCCTTCAGCTCCGTTGGCTTTTAACTTATCAACAACATTCCAAAAAGAATCCTTTTCAACTACAGTATGAATAGAGCTCCACCCTTCTTCGGCTAACGGCAATACCGTTGGACTACGCATTCCAGGTAATAATTTTATAATACTCTCCACTTTTTCATTAGGAGCATTCATTAAAACATATTTTGATTTTCTACCTTTTAAAACTGCCTGGATTCTAAACTGCAATTTGTTTAAAATCTCCTGGTTTTCAGAGGATATACTTGGTGAAACAGCTAAGACAGCTTCACTAGTAAGCATTTTCTCAACTTCTTTTAAATTATTTTTAAATAACGTACTTCCACTTGAAACAATATCGCAAATAGCATCAGCCAAACCAATATTTGGAGCAATTTCAACCGAGCCATTAATTAAATGAATATCAGGAGTAAGGTTAAATTTTTTAAAATAATTGATCACTGTATTTGGGTATGAAGTTGCAATACGAGCGCCATCTAGATCTTGAATACTGTTGTATTTAACATCTTTAGGTACAGCAATAGATACCCTGCATTTTGAGAACCCTAGTTTTTCTACAATACCAATATCGGTACCTTTTTCAATCAATACATTTTCACCAATAATGGCAATATCTACTACCCCATCACGCAAATATTGTGGAATATCCCCGTTACGCAGGTATAATACTTCTAACGGAAAATTACTGGATGAAGCTTTTAACTGGTCTTTTCCATTATCAATGGAAATACCACAATCTTTTAATAGTTTTAAGGAATCTTGATTTAGTCTTCCTGATTTTTGAATTGCGATTTTAATTTTACTCATGTTGTTGTTAATGTGTTAAAGTAAACCCTATTGGATTACAAATAAAAACCCGCTTGATTTACTCAAACGGGTTTAAAATATATTTTCAATTTATTCAATACATCTTCAGCTCGCTTGATGGCAAGTAATATTATGATGATGTGTGCGAATAAATGTCATTTCTTTTGTTTTACACCGCAAATATATAAATAAGTTTAAAAAATACTAAGGGGTTCGAATAAAATTTCACAAAAAAATAGTATTTGTTAAATAATTAATAATAGTTATAACTGGTTATCCGTTTTAAATGCCTCTTAAAAGCTCAATTAATTTTTACTACAAATTATATTTGGAGCAGGCTTTAAAATAGGAAACCTGCTTCACAAATTCTTTCAAATAAAATAGTATATTTATCGCATAATTTTATTGACATGCCTAAGCAAAAGCAATTCTTAAAAATTGATTTATCCATTTTTGAAAACAATGGTAAAATAGAGTTTGCCCAAGTAGTTCAAAAAAATAAAATTAAAACAGTAAAAGCCCTTTCAACATTCTTAAGCGGACTTAAAAATGAAGCTGTGGACACCAAAGAAACTTCACGTATTATACTAAAGTTTGTTGCAAAACAAACAATAACAAAAAAAGAAGAAAAACACCTCAAAACACAGGTGTATGATGTGTTTAAAATTTTGGGTATTGGAATTCCTTTTATGATAATTCCCGGTGCAACTCTGCTTATTCCTATAATACTTAAAGCTGCTGAGAAAAAAGGGATAGATTTAATTCCTTCAAATTTTAAATAGTTGCATTGGTATTGTTAAATAATTAAAGTTTTTTTGACATACTAATGGATACTAGGTGGGATTGCATATTTTAATTTGTGCTTAGTAATAATATTGAGAAGTGAGAAGTGAGAAATATCTAAAATATGTATACGCAATCTCCAATTGAAAAAAAATAATAACGGACACAAACTTTTCAACAATAAAGTGTAGATAACTAATTCAAATTTAAAATAGAAGGGATATATATTTTCATAATTTAGCATAGCAAAAGCAGTAGAAATACTGTTAAAAAAAGAGCTTTGAAATAGTTGCTAGCCTGTTTCATAAAATAGCACCTAAACGGATTGCTATAGAAAACAAAAAGTTCTAAAGTTGGCGCTTTAGAACTTTGTAATGTGTAATGCTAAAAGAAGCATTGGATTTTTTTGATATCACAAATCTACAATACTTCTTTTAGCTTACCTAATTTTTTTCTAAAAAAAATAATTTCATAACAAGTTGTTTATGAGGATGGTAAAGGTATGACATAGTTTGAAAAAATGTACACATTGTAATTAACTATATTACAATTGAATAGCACTAAAAACGTAGTGAATTCACATTAAATTAATGGTGTAACCGGTAAGCGTAAAAAAAAAGAGGTATCGGTATAGCTGCCTCTATAAAAGCTATACAACCATAAATTTTTAAAAATGGTAAATTATAAAATCAAAGAGCAAGTAGATCCAAGAGATATAACAGCACCCAGAACATTCCATGCGGTAAAACAAAAGCAGGAAACCTTAACTTTACGTGACTTTGCAAAAAGAATTAGTAGAGAAAGTACTGTAAGTAGTATGGATGCTATGGCGGTTTTAGAAGGTTTGTTACAAATTGTTCCTGATGAAATTACAAAAGGGAAAATTATAAAACTTGGTGATTTTGGTACTTTTAGATCTACTATTTCCAGTGCTGCTTCGGTAACACCAGAAGAGTTTCATGTATCTAAAATTAAAGGTTTAAATGTGCGATTTAGACCTGCTAAAGAATTTAGTAAACAATTGTCAAATATTGATTTTCAATTGGTTTCTTAAATTAATTTATAAATTAAAACCAGTTATATTTACTGGATTTAATAGGTAATTTATAAAAGAGGTATCCTAAAGGGTACCTCTTTTTTTTATTGTAACTAAACAAAGTTTACATCGTCTAAAATTGAGCTAAACGACGATAACTCTTTTTTCTAAATACTTAAATAAAAAAATTAAAATATATGCTGCTTTTTTAAAAAGGTGTACAACTAATTTTTAAAAGTGTACAACTAATTTAAATAGTTGTACAACTATTAGCTAAAAACACAAGGCAATTGTGACAAGAAAGGAACTGACTTCCTTGTTAATGCGGGGATCTTTTTGCTGTGGAGTTACTATTATAATTGGTTACCTTTACAACCGAGCGCCATCTGACTCCTTCATTAAAAACAGCTGCAAGCTGTTTTCTTTACATTCGGCCCTGCAGGTATGACAAGAAGAATGTAAAACCGATTGTTTCTCTACGTTCGCAATAATGTTAGTTCTTATACATCAGTATTAGCTTGCCTAGGGGTCATTATTTTGGAAAAGTGAAACAGCTATCGTATCAATTGATTTTATTTAATAGATTCTTTTCCATCGATGAAAAGAAACAAAAATCTAGGCTTACGAAACGGTCTCTAAATTTATTGTTCGAATCCTAAATTTTAAGAACTCGCCGGCAAAAGCTTATTGTATAGCCAATGTCAGTTAGCTCAAACAGCTTAAAATTTCACGGATTATTCACTGCAAATTTTACGCTACCGTTTCGATATGCCAACGCCATTAGTTTAAAAACACAAACACATAAACCCTGCCCTTTCACTACTCAAACTAATAAGGGCATATTTTAGGAAAGTAAACTTAATAGAGATCTTTTTGGATTCAAGTTACTATTATAATTGGATACCTGCCTGCGCTGGTATGACAAGAAAGGTGTAGGATTGGCAATAAGAATGTAAAACATTTCTCTTCTCCTTATTCTCTAACAACTATTCATAATTTCTTGTTACTTTTGCAACATGAATTCCATTAAAAATGATACCATTATTGCTTTAGCTACTTCGGCAGGAGTTGGCGCTATTGCTGTTATTAGAATTTCTGGTGAAAAAGCCATTGAAATTGTTAATACACATTTTCAATCTAAGTATGGAAAGAAAAATTTAACTAAAGTAGCTTCACATACCATACACCTGGGTTCTATTGTTGAAAACAACCGGTTTATTGATGAAGTATTGGTATCGGTATTCAAAAACCCAAATTCGTATACCGGCGAAAATGTGGTAGAAATAAATTGTCATGGTTCTGTATATATTCAACAGGAAATAATGCAGCTTTTTTTAAAAAATGGTGTTCGGAATGCTGAACCGGGAGAGTTTACACTACGTGCTTTTTTAAACGGAAAAATGGATTTGAGTCAGGCTGAAGCCGTGGCTGATTTAAT
>ERZ1046740.99-NODE-99-length-71043-cov-5.670677_pt1 | contig 71043 bp, 47 predicted proteins | sample MGYA00383093_ERZ1046740 | MGnify/ENA primary metagenome ERZ1046740 (study PRJEB29581, sample SAMEA5548363) | metagenome | biome: marine; feature: coastal; material: water | depth 25 m | study: Short-term variability in the microbial, nano- and picoplankton dynamics... | reverse complement strand
GCAACGTCGACTGTGAAGGTTCCCAAGAACCCTCCAGATCCACTTTGTTCAATGAGTGTTCCATTCTGGTATCCGCTTCCATTTGTGGCTATGGTGACGGTCAAGACCGCACCTTCCCACAATGTTGCGTCATCGATTTGGAACGATGGGATTGGTTCTCCGGCGTCATCAATAATCTCAAGGTTGGTTTCCATTCTGCTGTCAATACTTTGCACTGCAAGTGCAAAGACCAACATAAGAGATGTTCCAACGATGAGAGCACCGATTCCGACCGAAGCACCCATGTATTATTCCTCCAAGTAGGGTGTTTTGCTTCTCCAAGATTCAACAATTGCAGAGAATGTCAATAACTTTCTGTGTGAAAGATGATCATTCAATGCAGATTCTGCTTCACCAGGTGCTGCAAGTTGAACAATTGCAAGGACTGAACGTCCTTCAACATCGCTCAACATACCGCTTTGAACTGCTTTTTGAGCAAAACTGACTGCTGCCATGCCAGATAAATTATCCAACAAGAGGGCTGCAACCATTGCTGCTCCTACGCCATCATTTGCAGCCTGCTCGTAAGAGCCCTTTGCAAGGAATGGGTTAGCAGCAAGTGCTTGTGCTTCATACAATTCAACGAGACGTGCTTCATCGTCTTGACGCAAACGATCTACGCCATCGCCAACAGGGAGTACTTCCCCGTCAGCAGTAACGATTGTATCGCCTGCATTTCCTTCGACGGATAGACCATCAGCCGATTCAACATCAGTTTCTTCAGACCCTTCACCTGCTGCAGGTGACGAGATGGATTCCTCCATCTTGTGCTCTACTAAGCGAAGTACGTCCTCAACCATGTCGAGACGACTGCTAATCATTCGTTCCAATCCAGATGTATCAACCTGGGCGTTAACAGGCGCTGCCGGAGCTAGCGTTGCTGCAACACTTGGTACTGATCCAATACTGTTTAGGCGTGCTCGAGTCGGACCGGGTGAAATGGTCCAAGCATCTTCTTCACTCAACTCTCCTTGTTCTGGGAGAGGTACTTGTTCAATGGCCACATTGGCCATGATTTTCAAGCGCTCTTCAGCGAGTTCCGCGTCTGCATCCCGGTCGTTCCCTGCATTGCCACCAAATGGCCATGCCATGGTACAACCTCCTGCGTTTATCTTACCATAGGAAAGATATCACGCAGGTCGACTCAGACCACCACTGCTCCAGCAGAAGCGTCGCTGACCTTGAGAACGTCGTAGGTTGTTCCACCGCCGACTACGTGGAGGTAGAGTGTTGCCTTGACGTTGTTATTGAACAATGCGTCTGGACCACAATCACCAGTTCCGTCATCAGCGACAATTGTAGTACGGTATCCGGTTCCGGCAGCAGCCGTATTTACCGCTGCTGCACCTGAAAGTGGGTCAATGTTTGAATCACCGAAATCGCCGGCAATTCGATCCATTCCACCTAAACCATCATCACAGAAAATCTGGAAGAGGATGTCTGTATCTGATGTATCATCAGAACCAGCAGCCAAACGGAAGTAGACCTCAAAATCGGCGTCGTCGGAAACGAATACGTTGAGGACTTGTACCTTACCTGACATTTCGTCAGTCGTGTCATCACCAGTAGATTGGGCGTTCTGTTGTAGTTTCTCAGCAGTCTGAATAATGACCGCTGCAGCTACAGCAGCAACGAGGATAAGTGCGATGAATACAATCATTGCACCGATACCAATTGCAGCTAGGTTATCGTTTTTCAAATTCTTTTCTTGTGTGTTCTTCATAATAAATCACCTCAGACTACTACGTCTCCCACTGCGGGAGCGCTACCATATTGGAGTTCTTCGTATGTGGAGCCGCCACCAACAACAGAAATCACGAGAACGTGATCTGTGTTCGCAATTGGGCCACACGTTGGAATATCGATAACAACAACGTAGGTAGTTCCTGGATTCAATGTGATGACTGGGGCTACGACTGTTTCACCGTCCCCATCGTGAGCAGTTGCTCCACTAAAGTCACCATCATCGAATGCAGCGACAGGAGTGGCTGGCGCTACTGCGCCATCGTCACAGATAACAGTGAAAGCGAGGTCATCACCTTGAATCGGTTCTGAGCCTGGTGCCAACTCGAAGGTTGAGAAGAGTTCTTCTCCGGCTGCTGTCATGTCATCGATAACGGTCGAGAGCAGAATGACCTTTGTGGACATTTGCTCTTGGGTGTCGTTACCACTGGCTTGTGCGTTCTGTTGCAGCTTTTCTGCGGTCTGAATAATGACCGCTGCCGCTACTGCCGCAACCAGAATCAATGCAATGAATACAATCATTGCACCAATACCGATAGCAGCAAGTTCGTCTTGCTTCGTTTCTTTTTCGGTTTTCATTTTTTTTCACCTTTTTTTTTTACTCGTCCTCCCTCCGAAGAGAGTGGAAATGGATGGGGTCAAGAAGCACCTCCTTGACCCAAGTCGATGCGAAGTGGCATGCGTATAACTGCTACTTCATCTGGAGTTAATCTGCCAATAAATGGCACTTTGTCTGCTGTAAAGCCTGGTGGGAGCCAAGGTTTGATAAGAACATCTGAAAGAGGTTCCATCGAACGATTCTGTGCACGAATAGTCACCATGACGTTACCATTCCTCATTTCATACCCGGTCGCTATTGAAAGTTTTCGAGAAAGTGGTATTTCATCTGAACCATGTCGTCGACCTGCATTGATTTCAAATCGAACTGGTAAGTTACCACCTGGACCGATGACTGGTACGTCAATAAACGATGGATTTGCTACCCATCCTCTTGGAACTGGAGGTTGTAATCGCATCATTGGAAGTGGAATATCTCCATCATTGATGAGGCGTACGAGAAGAACGCCTGTCTCCCCACCCGCTGGCCATCGAGTATCGACAGAGAGCCAGAAATGCCTGAATAGGAATGGATTGAGTGTTGAGGAATTGCCTCCAATGAGATCATCAACAAGGTACTCGACTTCTGTAGCAGCATACCCAACATCTCCGATTTCTGCAGCACCTGTAGCGTTCCTGAGTCTTCTTAGAACGTTTTCTACTTCTTCTTCAGCAAGGGATTTCTCACGTAGCAAACGATGGAGCATAGCGATGCTTCGACGCAGATAGAGAACATCTTCTTCTAGGACTTCGAGTGCTTTTTCAGCTTTCTTAACGCTACGACGTGCTCTTCGAAGGCGATGGGTTTCGAGGAATGAACGAGCTTGGAGCATGTCGAGTTCGGTTGTGGCTAATGAATTGACTTCATCGCTGACAACACCTTGAACGAGCGTTTCGAGTTCTCTGCTTGCCTGCATAAGGCGTTGTGCACTTTCTGTGGAAGCAGCAATTGCAGCCTGTGCATCCGCCAAATCACCGTCTTCAAGATCAGCATCCGACGTGAAATCAACATCATCAGACTTGCTCTTCGCCATCAGACATCACCTCCTCGTTTGATTCGGCCGCAACTGTAGGTTGAGGCGATTCGATGATTGCCGATAAGTCAAGTCCTTCCATTGCAAGGTCATTGAGTAGACGTGCAGGATCACCGAGATCTCGCTCAATTCGTGTTGCTTTGACTTCTATGTCGGTTAAGCGGCCGTAGAGGGAGCCATACATGCTGTTTGAACGTCGAAGTATAATCCAGACGATAATTGTAGAGAGGAGGATATAGCCTACGAGAGAAATCAAATTCGCTTCATCAGGAGCCATCTGAGGAGGTATCCCGAGAATAACTGCTACAAATCCAAGAATTGGAAGGCTGAGGATTACAGTAAGTTGCCTTCTTGAATCTGCTAATGCTTGGAAGTGATCTGCATAAATGGTAGATATTCCCTTTCTGGCACGTTGGTAATCCTCGTGAATGTATCTAAACTCTTCACTACTACGCCATGCCATGCGCCAAACCCACAGTGCTGTGATGGCAATAATGCTTGGACCCCACCAGAAGTAATCAAGCAAATGGAACGAGAAACCAAGCATGATAACGCCGGAGTAAACCGCACCAAGCCTGTACTTTTCATTTTGATTTGTAAGACCGAGTAATCCGATTGTGATGATCAGTGCAATTCCAAATCCAGCAAGGACAGTTATTGGAGAAGGAGCGCTGGAATCAACTGTTTGCTTGAATTCCAGTACATCATTTTCGACCACGTTGTTCAGAGCATAGGACGAAATGATTGAGACTGTACAATCAGCATCAACACCCTGTTCCCACCAGTCAAGTGTTTCACCAGTTACTTGCCAACGAAGCGTTTCTTCTGCTCCTTCAGGCAAAAAGGACACAATAGGTGTTTTGTCATTGATGACGAGCCCTGTGCACTCAAGATTTGAATTGATACCGACTGCGAGTGCACTGCCTTCGTTTCTCAATGTGAATTCAAGATAGGCTGTTTGGCCTTCCATTAGTTCATCGAGTTCGTCACCATCTGCATCAACAATACGTTGTGAGGATGGGACAATCATTGGATCAGCATACATGTCCAGAGCAAAGGTGAATGTTTCTTCCGTGTACACAGTATATCCATTATGCTCATCTGGATGGTAAAGACGAATGTCAAGGTCAAATCCATCACCTGGGAGAATATTAGGTCGGTCTGGAACCTTTACCATGAATGTCAATGGAGGAGATTGTACGTATTTAACTCGTTCAGGGAGTTCAATAACGTTGGTTCCAGGAACACATGGCTGTGTGAGATTAACGTAGCGAGTGGATTCAGCGCCTTCGAGATTGATGATGGAAATGTTCCAAACGTAATCATCCTCCGATAAGCCAAGTGAATTAAAGTCCAGTAGACGAGTGATTCCACAAATCTCTATTGAGTAACTTGTAGGAGCGTCATTTAATGATGGGATGTGAGAATATGGAATGAACACTGCAATTGGATCATCGTTTGCAGGAGCCTTTAAGTGATCGGCATATCCAATGTCAAACAATCTTTTCATTTTCAGTTCGGTTGTGAATTCACCGCTTCCCTCAACATCCACATCGGTGGGCGTGAGAGTAATACGGAAATCAGCAGCAGTGGTCAAATCTGGATTTGGTTTGAAAGCATCAGCACGTACTTCCAACGATACTGGAACGTTTCTAGGCAATGACAACTGAGTGGGGGAGGTACTTGAGAGGACCCAATCGTCACTTTCGATCGAAAGGCCTGGCATGAGGATTTGATAGCCAACGTTCACAACAACATCTTGGTTTCCGGTGTTTGTAATGATGGCAGTCATCTTACGATCGCCACCTTGATGGAAGAAGTATTCGCTTTCCCACCCTTCTAGTGTGTAGGTAAAGACGGGAGCAACAAGCAGCTGTACTTTGCTCTCAACATACACTTCACCAGTCGCAGTGTTAAACACGGTAATGTTAGCATCATGGATTGCTCCATTGAGCATATTATCAGTACCATCAAGCGCAGGAATTGTGATATCAAAGGTACCAGATGAAGCACCATCAATTGGGATAGTGAAGGTTTGGACAATTGGGGTTGTATCCCACCCGCCATCAACCGAAATATTCACGTTTACTGTTTCAACGAGATTGCCAGTATTTTCCAAATCAAACGGCAAGGTAACAATTGTACCTGGAACTGCTGCGATATTTTCGGGAGTGCTAAGAAGTACATCATGAACTTCAGACATATTTGCAATGATGTCTGCATAGAGTTCAATCAATAAGCCGTTTTCATCAACCATGGAAACCGTAACAGTCGCCATGTAAAATTCATCTGCACTCGCTTCTGTAGTTGGAATGATGTTAACTCGGACAGAGGATTCATATCCTGCAGCGATGATCACGCTACTCGAAGTGTCGAGTTCAAATGCAACGTCATCGTATCCGCCATCATCAAGAGAAACGCTGTAGGTGGTTGGCCCATTTCCAGTGTTCTTAATGACAACGAATGCAGAAGGAGATTCGTACGGTGTAGATTCAATCATTTGACTCTCTGGTGTGATCGAGGCGTTGATTGTTTCCCCGACCCTAATGTCCATTGTTTGTTCGCCTATGTAGGCACCTGAATCCAAATCATAGTATCGTACTGTAAGAGGTTGAAGAAGACCCGAAGGTGCGAGAGGGTGCGTTTTCACAGTCAGTGTGACCAGTGACAAATGCACACCTGATGTTGCAGGATAGTCTTCCAGATCACTTGCGAGGTCAACAATGGTATTGTTTGGACTCGTTGTCTCGAGGCTCGCCTCCCATCCAGTTGGCAAATTTTGCTCTATCTCCAATCGATATGAAGATCGATCATTGCCTGTGTTTCCGAATGTGAACATGAAGTCAGTATCTATGCCAACGTTGGCATCAAGCGGTCCTGCTTCAGTGATTTCTCCATTGATGACCTTTGGTATGATAATCGAAAGATTTTGAGTGATTGCTGGAGCGTATACCGAAGAGGCAACGTGAACTGCGCTGAGCGTAGGTGTTGTGGTGACTGGGATTTTAATCGTCCCAGCAAGTGGCACTTGCCCTGATCGACTTTGAATACCCAGAGATGCAGCAAAACTTTGACCCAGTGACAATCCAATTGTTTGATTTGGGGTAACTGAAGCATTCCAACGATCAACCTCGTTGAATCCTCCCGAGGTTAAGGCTTCGAATGTAATGTCTCCAACCGCCAAATCCGCATCAACGGTTTCCGTAATATCGGATGCAAGATTGTGTCGAACCTGAACAGTTAGACCAAGAATTTCGTTAATGCCTGTGGATTGCCCAGCACCAAGGACGTCATTTTGACTCAGCGTGATGCTTTCAAACGGCAATCCTGGGTCAATAGCGATAACGGGTCGCACCTCGACTTGCCCCGTATCCGTGTTTGGTATGCTCCCAGTATCAGCCTCTGCGAAAATGTATGCGCTCAAACTATCTCCTGCTCGATTGTGCTCAGCAGGCACCAATGGCATCTGAATTGGCGGTACTTCCAGTGTGATGAATCCAGTTACGACTTCACCAACTTGCAATTCTCCTGTGTTGGAAATTGACATATTATGGTCCCAATTGAGGGCGTTAACGGATAGGCCTGAGGTAAGATCGAAGGAAGTCGGGGCATTGCCTGTATTGGTTACATTGAAGGCCATTGTTTGAGATAAGCCAGGCACGACCATAGTCGTCGTATTGGTGATGTCAACTGTTGCGTGGAGATATTCTCCTGCCATAACCCGAGTTGTGTCCGAGAGTGTGTATCCGCTTCCAGCGGATGTGATTGATAGCGAAACGATGTCAATGTCGGAAAGCAAAGCATTGGTCGGAACTGAGACAGATACACCGAGAGTTGTAGTCTCCCCTACTCCAATAAATTGTGTAATGGTTGTATCAAGGGATGTAGACGCCCATCCAAGAGTACTCGAAACTGAGATGCTGAACGAATCTATTGAACTCCCCGTGTTTCGAATGATGTAGTACAGCGTCGTTGAATCTCCTGGAGCTGTTGTTCGATCTGATGGACCGACCATTTCAGAGATATAGTCACTGAAAACAACGTCGAATTCGGAATATATTTGTGTTTCAGTCCAACCAACCCCATTCAAGACAACTTGTACTGACATATTCCAAAGTCCACTGAGAGTTGATGCTGAGAAGGTTCCCTCCAGTTCCTGGCCTTCGGATGGAGTGTATATCGAACCTGGAGCCATTACTTGAGTATTTGACCACACGTGGACGGTCGAAGGACTTGCAGATGCATTCGTAAGCACGAAGTGCATGTCTGCTGAGAAAGGCATTACTCCGTCATTACGAACCGTTGTGTTGAATGAATGCGTTTGTCGATCGAGTACAACCGTGGGATTTCCCGGGGCAATTGTAGGTAGGGTATCGCTTATGACTCCCGCTTGATGCAAAGTATCGACGTCGAAGTCTCTTCGATATTCGTTGTTTGCAATGTTTCCATCATTGGCGCTTGAGACGCGGGCAAAGAGTGTTTGAGATGGTCCAGTTGTGGCTGTCCAAGAAAGCAGATAGGTGGTTGTCGGCGAACCTGCGGGAATAGAGCCTAAGTCGACTGTATCGACTGTATTTTCAGCTGCATTGGGCGAGCCCTTGTGGACGAGAGAGAGGAACGCATTGCCTGCGGAAGTACCTACGTTGGAAACGTCGACACGAACTGTGTGCGTATCAGGAGCGAGAACAAGCCCTGCGCCGATCACAGATCCTGCACCGTCGAACTTCATCCCTGTGACTTGGAAATCTGGCCCTGCACGGCCAGATGTTTCTGTAGCATCAGCCAACGGTAACGCCACTTGGACAAGGAATAAAGCAACCAGCAAGACTGGTATGCCTTTTTGTTTAAGCATTGGAGGGTCCTCCTGCCCTTTCGAAGCGTTGAATTGTCACAGACTTACCTTGGGATTTCCAGATCTCGAGCAATTGTTCCAACAAGCGCTCATGCTCTTCATCGGAGATTCCAAGTCTCCTTCGCTCTTCCCACAACAGAAGTTGTTCAGTGCGTGTTAGAAGGGCGTCACGGAGGTATATCTCTAATGTTCTGCGATACGCATCTCGGTCAGAGACTGCATACACGATCGAATTACCAGGCAATTGATCTGCACGGTTTTGAATGAAGTTACCAAGGGTGAGGGCTTCATCGTAGGTGATATTTCTACGATCTAACTCGCTCTGGATGTTTGATGCGATGCTTTGAAGGTCATACTTGGCCTTTGCACGCTGAATCTTCTTCAGATATTTGCGGCATCTTCGCGACATGCTTAGACCCGCCATGTCTTCTTGTGTATTCTGGCAGTTTATCAAACAATTGGCTAAAACTACTGAGATATTCGTTTAGCATTGAAAATTAATCATATCGCATAGCCTCTCAGCAGGCCATTTGACCCAAATATGCGGTCAAAACCAAGCATTCATGACAAATGGTCGTTAGGGCGTACCATGTCTGAACCAATTACTCTTGAAGTAGGGATGCAAGTACCAACATTCACAGCCGTAGACTCGAACGGAATCACCCATACATCCGACGAATACATCAAGAACGGGAGAAGTGTCATTGTATATTTTTACCCAAGGGACTCAACTCCTGGCTGCACGAAACAAGCATGTGATTTCCGAGATAACATGGCACGATTAAAATCGGAAGGGTATGAGGTTCTTGGCGTTTCCAAAGATTCTGAAAAGTCACATCAAAAGTTTATCACTAAACAGGAGTTAAACTTCCCACTGCTCCTCGATGAGGAAAGAACGCTCCATGATCAATTTGGAACATGGCGCATGAAGAAGAACTACGGAAGAGAATACATGGGATGTGTCCGCTCTACGTTTGTCATCAACCCTCAAGGGTTAATCACGTGGTGCAGATACAACGTTCGTGCGAAAGGTCATGTTGAGATGCTGCTACGTGAACTATCCTTGCAAGAGTGAGTGAGCATCATGGAGAACGGCATTGGAGGAAACCCAGTCTCTCTCAATGAAACATCCAACGCATACCAACCCTGCTACATCGGGAGCGGTTTGAAAACTGGGAACGGAATCGTTATCGGAGCAATGTGCCATATTGGCCGGTCTGTAGAGATTGGTGACGATACACGAATCCAAGGTTCGACTTACATTTCAGATCGTACCAAAATTGAATCAAATGTCTTTATTGGACCAAATGCAACAATTCTCAATGACAAGTACCCCCCTTCTGGAAATAGAGATAAATGGGCTCCTGTAACAATTCGTAAGAATGCAGTAGTTGGTGGCGGTTCAACGATTCTTCCTGGAGTAACAATCGGAGAGAATGCGGTTCTCGGTGCTGGTTCTGTGTTGACGAAATCTATTCCAGATGGAGAGGTATGGAAAGGCAATCCAGCTATCTTCCATATGCATCGACAAGAATACGAAGAAAGGAGGAATTGAGATGGAAGGCCAACAACACGTCATCGAGTTTCTAACGAAATGCATCGAATATGCCGATGCGTCTATTCTTCGTAAACAAAAGCGAGGAGAAAAAGATGAGATTCCACAATGGGAAACCTATCGCGAATTTACACGCCACGCACTCGATGAAATACAAGCAGGAGAACTCAATCGTTGGTTCCCGCAACAAAGCCCTACACTCGACAAAGTACATTCAAATCATGATTTAGAAAACATGGACCACAGGTCACGCACACTATTCCTTTCGAATCTTATTAGTCCAAGACCACTCGTAATGCTAGGCACGGAATCGACGAACGGTATTCGGAATTTAGCTCCGTACACATCTGTTTCAATCGTATCGAATTCTCCGCCACTCGCAGTCATATCCTTGTCAGTTAATCGAGACAATAGAATTCGTGATTCGTTAATCAACTTACGAGAAAATGGAAAAGGCGTCCTAAATTTCCTTCAACCCAATCAGGAAAACGCACGCCTGGTCGAAGAAACAAGCAAACAAATTCCGAGAGAAGAAAGTGAATGGGATAGTTTTTCCATCGAATCTTTGGGTTCAAACCCGCTCATTATGAAAAATGCATCAATGGCAATCGAAGCTGAGGTTGTGGCAGAACATGATCTGCCAGATGCAATAGCAACACTCATCGTTTTGCGATTAACGAAGTTGATTGTTCCCGGAGAGGACCTCCCTGTAGAGTCGGTCCATCTTTTGTGCCAACATGGATTGAACCGTTTGATGGCAACCCCTACTGCATGGGACTACAACATTGAATCTAATGTTTGACGCAACCCAGCATCAAGCGTTGTGATTGCAGACCAACCGAGTGAGTCTTTCGCATCTACAAGAGAAGGTAAACGACGTGCTGAATCACCAGGATACCCCTCAGACATCTCAATTTTAACCAAGCGGTCGGTTTTTTCATGAATGAGTTGACATATGACTTTACCCAAATCAATCATCGAAATTTCCTCTGTGGAACCGAGGTTAAACGAACGACCTGCAAGTGAGTCGCCACTTTCTAAACATGAATCCATGCGACCTGAGAGGGCGATGCCTCGTACGATATCATCGACCCAGGTCAAAGAACGGGTTTGCATTCCATCACCATGAACATGTACGATACCCGTATCGAGTGCAGAACGTAGCATCATAGTAACGACCTGACCATACTCATCTTGCCCCAAACGAGGCCCATAACCATTGAATGGGCGTACAATCCGTCCGTCAAGTCCTTGGCGAACTGCATGCTGAACAGCCAACTCACCGAGATATTTGCTGCCGCCATAGGCATGACGTTGATGATGCGAGGGGTGAGTAAATATCGATGACTCAAGTCCACCAAGTGGCATCACTTCGGAATTACCGTATGCTTCTGGAGAGGATGTAAATACGAAGCGACAATGATGCTTCTCTGCGAATTCAATGGCTCTAAGTGTCGAATTAAGATTCACACCCATGACCATTCTCGCCTCTTCGTGAAACCATTTTGTCCCATTTATTGCTGCAAGGTGATACACAACATCGATCGAGTCAGGATCTTGAATCGAATCATATGATGTCGTATTACATGCATCGGATTCGAGTAATGTGATTTCGTCGATGATATGCTCTAAGTTCTCGGGTTTGCCTCTCCAAAAATTGTCGAGGACGACAATATCATCACCGAGTTCAAGCAGATGCTCAACCAAACTCGAACCGAGGAACCCTGCCCCACCAGTTACGAGTACTCTCATCTATTCACGCCCGTTCTAGCACAGTAATGCTAACAGCATCACCTTTACGTTCGAAGCGAATGGAATCACCGTCGTTGACAAGCATACACGGATCGTTTTCAAATCCGTGCCCATAAGGGACATTGAGAAGCGAACAACCAGGGAGTGTAAGCGTACAAACGTCACGATTCACAATCGCTGTGGGTCCTTTTCCTTCATACAAGAGTCCCATCAATACGTATGGAGCAACTGTTGAACCTGACCCTTTTGGATAGATGAGAATCTTATCTCCTATGGCTCTTCCATCAAGTGGATGGCCTGCTTCTTCGATAACACCTGTATCACGGTTAACATAGCCGAGATAGGTAATCGGAACATCTGTTACCATCGCAACTCCTTCGATACAGAAGTCACCTTGTGAATCGAGGCCCTTTCCAAGGATGACACAATCTCCTTCTTGCCTTGTTTTGGCTGAGGTTTGCCCTCCGTGGGAGGAATGCGACAACTCGGGTCTTGGACCCTCGCTTAGCGATGGATGAATTGCATGACGAACACATTCTGAAATTGGAGCGACACTCGTGGGAATACGATTTAGTCCACTTGTAAGATAATGCTCCGCTTTCATAGAATTTGTCAGAAGGTGGTTATATTTCTCACGATTGTACGGCGTCACTTCCGGACATGTATCAACCAAAACAAGAGCGCCTGCTTCCTCAAGCATCGAAAGCGTACCATCTGCTTCAGCTAGGGCGTGGTTTTCTTTGCTGGTGAAAACCCACAACCGTTGGTCATCAATACGCTCTCCGAATTCCATGTGTGTTCGTAATGCAGATGCAGTCGTCCTCATCTCTTCGAGACTTGCTTGAGGACAACCGATAACGATCAAGTCCACTTGACCTTCAGGCTTTAGTTCATCGTATCGATGGTCCAAATCCGCTTGAGTGAATTCCAATTCACCCTGCCACTCAACATCAGAAAAATCCTCCAATGATTGCATTGAGTGCCCATCCACCCACATCATTGGCGTACCGTAGTTTGCAGCAGCTGCTGTAAGGGCCTTCTTGCGAGCAAAAGAAATGTAACTCGGCAAGCCTTCAACGTAAGGCATAGGTCCGAAAGGAAGATTCCATTCTGGCTTAGCATTACGTCCAATCCAATCACCAAGAATGGAGTAATCAGAAAGCGTTTCAAGTTCACACGAGATCTTAACTCGAATGTTTGGAACCCTATGTTCAGGAAGATGCAAACCATACCTGGGAGCATATCCCGTCAATGCAGTTGCTAAAGCACTCAGCCCGGACTCTCGATTTGTGATGAGTGACGTCCATGTATTTGTGTAACAAACAGCATTCGATTCAGCCCATGAAGCAGTTTCACCTTCAATCTCAATTCCCCGGTCATAAGGTGTACAGGAGAGGGTTGACTCGATTCCCAATCGATCATAGGCTTGAACAATCTCAAATTGTTGTTCGAGAAAATCAGGCCAAGCAATATCCATTTCCTTCATTTTCCGTTTATCGCATCCTGCAGAATTCAATGTTGTTGGAATGACAACCGTTCCATTTTCATCACCACTCAAATCCTTTAGGAAGCGCCGTAATCCATGACCTCCAGTTATCACTGAAACACCTGAGACGTGAGCGTGATTTACCTCAACAAATGAAGATGCTCTGGCTGTACGGGCCAAGTCTACAACGAGACGTGCTGCCTTTTGTCGAGTAGCCCCTTCCAAACCGTCGAGTTGTCGCGATAACCTTTCAGGTAGGTCCATGTTCTTGTCGAAGTACTGGCGCTTCATCAAGACTCGTATGATTGACCGATGGTTTTGATACCGTTGACGTAACTCCGCTAATTATGTCCTCATCAGAGAACAATAACCAAACAGCCCGCGGAGATAGACAACGAAATCGTTTCTTTACTCTCGAAAATACAAAGCGTATTCTCAAAACAACCGTTATGCTTAGTGCACTTCTTCTGTCGATTTGGGCAGTCGTTCTCAATCAAGCCCTAGAACCTCTTTCAGATGAAGAACTTGAGGAAAATTACATCCTTGTCGAAACAGAAGGAAGAGAAGCAGACGTCTATTGTCCAGAGGGAGGTGCTGACATATTCTTGGGAACAGATTTCGATGGAAATGGTAAACTATCCACCGATGAAATTACCTCGAGCACTAAGGTTTGTCATGGCCAACAAGGCCTATCAGGCCCTCAAGGTCAACAAGGCTACAATGGAGTCAATGGCGATCATGGAAACGGGAGCCTTGTCAATCTCACAGCCATTTCCCCAGGAGTTCCTTGCTCATATGGTGGAATACAAATCCAATCTGGAATCGACACAAACAGAAATCAATTCCTAGATGAAACGGAAGTCGAAACAACAGCCCATGTTTGTGATGGTCTGTTAGGAGAAGATGGAACCGCTGGAGAACACGGCAACAACGGAAGTCAAGGTTATTCAGCTCTTATCGAACAAAAACCTGCACCAACGACTCTTTGTTCCAATGGTGTAATCATGCGATTCGGGGTTGATGACGGAATTGACGCAGGAATCGCTGGAGACGGTCTACTTCACGATGACGAAGTTCGTGAATCCCTTCGAATCTGTTCAGAGCAATTGTATCAGGGTATTGTGGGGGATATTTTTGCAAACTCAGGAGATTCCGCATCAAGTCAATGTCATGAAAGCGTTGGAAGTATTGAATTAGAATTCTATCTTTTTGCCGCATCTAATGGTATCAACGGTTGTGAATTATGGGCTCTTGATGTTGACAATACACCCACTCTCCTCAAAGATATTCATTCATCTGGTGATTCGATACCTGGTAAAATCCTTGGACTTCAATCCATGGAGACTGAACGTGGATTACGATTTGTATTTGATGCCGATGATGGCGTCCATGGACGTGAATTATGGGTTACAGATGGGACTGCGTCTGGAACATTGATGATCGGAGATATTGAGACCGGTGACGGAATTGACTACACGAGTGAAATCACTGAATGGATGAATGGAGTCGTTTTCACCACAAATGGGCAGCAAGGGCAACGCATGTGGTGGACGAATGGAAGTGTTACAACGTCGATATGGCAAGCACCATGGCTTACAAGCAGTGCAAGTTCAGACTTGATGAATCAATCCGCATCACTTTCTTCTTTAGGACAAAACATGTTGCTTGGTGATGACAACCGTCTTTGGTTTGCTGCAAAAGAAACGAATATTGGTCTTGAAGTGATGCAGTTGGATTCTGATGGAACGATAACAATGTATGATCTCCATCCATTTGGAGATTCAACGCCTTCGGAAGCTCTGGTTTCTAATGGTGGCTTAGTTCTCGTCGCAGGAGATGGAACTGGCCGACAACTGGCATATCTCGACGGTAATGGAGGCCAACAATGGCTTACTTCAATGACAAAAGAAGGAACGACCACCCCAGTTAGTACAATGGCTCCTAAGTTTGGATTGCATCAAATTGGTGACTCAATTCTTTTCGATGCAGTGTATCGTGGAGCGGACGCTACGTTATTCACCTACTCATTTGCAACTTCTAACCTTGTAGAATTGAGTTCAACCATCCTTGCACCAGGCCATAGCCTTGAGCCCGTTTCGAATGGAAACACGATTTGGTTTGACTGTGTTCTTGCTACAACAGGAATGGAGTTATGTCAAACAGACGGAACTCCGATAGGAACGCATCTTACTGTTGATTTGATGCAGGGAGTGAGCAGCAGCCTTCCGAAGGCATTGATGTATACGGATTCAACATTGTTCGTTCTTGCTAAAGGAATCGATGAAACAGGAACCGACAGCGGTCATGCACTATGGGCGATTGAGAATCAAGTTGCTTCAGTCGCTTTCGATCCATACACAGGAATTGGAAACGATTCAAATGCAGGTACATATGGTGGCTTGATCGCTTCTTCCACTCATGTGTTTTTCATAGCAGACGATGGAATTCATGGGCATGAATTACACCAATACCTCTTGCCATCGATTCAAGATCAATGGGTCGTTTGGAGTTGAACCTTATCGATGCAATATGAACAAGAGACACCTGGGACATAAGCTGGATGGAGTTGTTGTTCAGGAATTAATGGCTCCCTGCATGCAAAGCATACAGTGGTTCCTGTTTCTGTCAAGTCTGGCCTTAGAGCAACTCGCTTATCGAATACAAAGCATTCTCCATCCCAGTGTTCGCCTCCGACTTCCTCGAAGTAGCCAAGAATCCCGCCTTCGAGTTGTCTAATGTTTGTGAAACCTGCATCTCGCATGATAACACTGGCTTTTTCGCATCGAACACCACCTGTGCAAAACATGACAATTTGCTTGTCCTTGAACGAATCATCCATGTTTGCAACCGCTTCTGGGAATGCTCTGAAGGTTCGGATATCGAGCTCGATAGCGTTGTGGAAGGTGCCCAGTCGTGTCTCATACGTGTTTCTTGTATCGAGTAAAACGATGTCTTCATTGTTCGACAAACGTACATGCAGTTCATTCGGATGGATTCTACCATCATCTAAATCGATACGATCGAAGTTTGGAAGGCCAACGGAAATAATTTCATTCTTCAATCGGACGTTCATTCGATTAAATGGCTGCGAATCTGAAGCCGATTCTTTGAAAGGGATGTTATTGAAACGTTCATCTTCACTAATCCAGTCACGGAATTGAGCGATATCTGAATCAAGACCTGCTACGAAAATGTTGAGTCCTTCATAACTAAGGAGGATGGTACCTTTCAGTTGAAGCAGATCACACTTTTGCTTGAATGGTTGTCGAAGATTATCTCGATCTGGAATTGTTACAAATTTGTAACCAGCGATGTTGAGATACATCTCCGTCATGATTGACCCTCGGGCTTAACACACTTATTTTCATCGATTAACGACGCCAATCATGACGGCTTGCCAATGGATGTCGCCAGCCTTGACCAAAGGCACGAGGTGATACACGAGGTGCTGGAGCCATTTGCCATCGCTTGTGTTCGTTCGCCTCAAGTCGTCGCAGAACCGTAACAACAGTTTCCCGGTCATGACCTGTTGCAGCGATTTCATCTGCTCCAAGACCATTCTCAATGTGATGCTTTAGAATCGAATCGAGAACGGTGTATGGAGGTAATGTATCATCATCTCGTTGATCAGGAGCAAGTTCAGCAGAAGGAGGTTTCGTAAGCGTTGATTCATTCACCGGAGCAACTTTTCCTTCTTCTCTTGCTCGATTATTGAAGACGTTGGCAAGGCCGTAAACTTCCATTTTGTAGACATCACCCAAAGGCGTGTATCCTCCAGCCATATCTCCATAAAGTGTGCAATAGCCTTGAGCCAGTTCTGATTTATTTCCAGTTGCAATCGCCATGCGTTGTTGGGCGTTTGCATGAGACATGACGAGGATTGCACGCAATCGTGCCTGAATGTTTTCACGAGCAACTGGTGAACCATTATCCAAGACTGATTCGATGTGGTTCTCAACAAGGTGATGAAGTTCATCGATTGGGATTGAAGTATAGTCCATGCCCAATGATTCAGCGGTGTGCTTTGCATCCGATTTAGAGTGTTCAGATGAGAAGCGAGAGGGCATCGAAAGGCCAAGTACATTCTCTGGACCGACTGCAGCACAAGCAACACATGCTGCTACTGCAGAATCGATACCTCCGCTTAGACCGAGAACAATCCGTTTGATTCCAGATTTGCGACAGTAATCGCGGAGGCCTAACACAACAGCATCTGCAAGAGCCTCAAGTACTGTTTCCTCATCTTGTACAAGTTCACTCCCGCCAAGAAGTTGAGTCAAACCAGTACTCTCTTTTTTCTCCATTGAAATCCATTGGGAGCGAGTTGAATCATTTACATCGATAAGAAGAATCCCTTCTTCCCAAGCAGGTGCAATCACAACATCTCCATTTGGCCAAGCTGCTAGAGAACGACCATCGAACAAGAGATCATCGTTTCCACCTACTTGATTGGCAAGTAGGAACGGATGATTGAGGCATTCCGCTGCTGTTCGAGCCACATGGAGCCGAGTTTGTATTTTTTTAGCATGATAAGGAGAAGCTGAAAGATTGACAGTTGCATCGAGTTCTACGCCTTGACGACCCCATTCTGCAAGTTGTTCAATCGGATCTGCTTCGTAGCCAGAAGGTGTTTCTCCTGAGACTTGCCAAGCGTCCTCGCATACAGTAACGCCCAGTTCGAATGAACCGTTAATCGTTCGAGCGATTCCCGGACGGTCATCTGCATCAAAATATCTCGCCTCGTCAAACACATCATAGGTGGGAAGAAGTTGCTTTCGAGCAACAACCTTTGCTGGTGCTTGATTACCGATGAGCAGAACACCGTTTCCTGGTTGTTCTCTTTGATGTTCTGGAGTGGTGGGTGTTCCGACAAGGACAGGAATCTCTACATCAATATTCATCGCTGTTTCTTGTGCAATTTGAATGAAACTTGGTTGCATGAGTAAATCCCTTGGAGGGTACCCGCAAATTGCAAGTTCAGTACTCACGCAAACGGATGCTCCATGCGAATGTGCGTCGTTTACCATCTCTTGTAAACGCTGAGCATTGCCTACGATATCTCCAACCGTAGGATTGAATTGAAGCAAGGCGATAAGTCCCTTGCTCTGATTGCCCATGGTTTATCCAACCCGCCGTGATTCATAGCCCTGATGCATTACTTGTGTTGCAAAATCTCGCCGTTGGCATCTTTGTACCACCAACTCGAATCGTTCGGATCTTGCCACCACCAAACACCATCTGCACCTTGAGTCCATCCATCTGTATTTGCCGAAGTTGTGGTCGCAACAGTCGTTGTTGCAGCAGCTGCTTCAGGAACAAATAAATCTGCATCAGGATCTTCAAATTCTTCTTCTTCATCTTCAAGATAGTCAGAGTATTCGTCCCATTCAATTTCAGATTTAGAGCCACGACGTACAGTTGCGTTTCTTGCCATCAAGAGCAATGCTCCGACGATTCCAACCGCTAACAGCAGACCTATCGAACCGAGTATTGGATTAACGTCTCCAAAGACAGATTCTGTAAAACTTGGCTCGCGTTGTGGACGCACATCAATGGATGGGCCATTCGCCTTTTCCCCATTTTCAAGGACAACTTCAATCCATTGAAGACCTTCTTTCTCAGGCCCCCAATCCAAAACGATTGTTCCAACAGAACCCTCTCCTATCTCGACATCAGCGCTTCGAAGAACGGAGGTTGTTCCATCTGCTCGAACAACAGAAACGGTGGCGGAGGTTGACCCATCAAGCGTCCCTGTGTTTTTAACGAATATCTGAACTGCGGTTGTTTCACCTTCTTTGACGTTTAGACGAGAATACTGAACAGCAGGGGTGTCAAGTTCAAACGTGGGTTTTCTCCATTCCATCAACCATGAAGTCACGGCATTTCCAGAAGATTCGCCATTTGCCCCAAGCACTTGATTGCCTGCAAGGTCACGCCCTTCAACAAGGACATTGACTGTTAACAAATCAATCAACATCTCATCAGTGACAACTGAAAGATCCATTTTTCCAGTCCCAACAAGATTGAGGCCGCTAATTTCAGTTCCCTGAAGCAAGAACGGAGCATCTCCACCAAGAATGAAATCACCTGTCACAGTATCTTCGACCCACCATGCAAGCCGCAACGATTCGTAATCAATACCACCTTCTTCGGAGAGTACAATGGTCACTTCATGTTCATCAGCAGATAAGATGGCCCCAGGACGAGGGGTTTGAACTTCCTTTGGTTCAGGACCCAACCCATCCACAATCATCCACTTCACAGAGGATTCTTTTGCAGTAGAATCAATTCCCTGTGGCGGTAAGCAACCCACTGACCACGTTAATGGAATCGTTCCAGAAGTCGAAGGACTTTCAAGCGGAATGTTCCAGATACCATCGTATGTTTGAACAGAATAGGTCTGTCCTGCGAACATAACATCAACACTGCAATTGAATTCTGGAGTTGTTATTGTTTTGTCAAAGACAAGACCTCCGGTAAGCTCGAATTTAGAATTCGGAGGAATACGCGCACCATCTTCAAGAGATGAGCCCTGAGTCAAAACGAGAGATACTGTTTCTTGAGGAATCATTAGTGCTGGCGAAAAGCGCCATCGGAGTGCAGGGAATGTTTGCAGCACTTCTTGACCTGCTCGATCAACAATTCGAACACTCGGTTCACGGAAGGTATCGCCCAGATCTGGCGTTGTCCAAGCAAGTTCTAACTCAGCTATCAGACGTGTATCTTTCTCATATGGCCCCGCTTGTGCACCATTAAGGGCGAGCATGTCACAAGAATGGATGATGAGATGTATGCTGTTAGAAGTGCATGAATCAGTAACGAAATCCCAGGTAAAGGATAACGGAGAAGTCAGAATATTTGAGGCGAGTTGAATTTCAACCGTGGTCAAATCCGAAGCACCGTTTGGCTCACTCATATCGACACGAAGCGTGTAGGTTTGGCCCGGATGAAGCCATGATTGAATCCCTTCATTCCAGGACATAGCATTCGCAGGAAGCGTAGGTGGACCATCAGGTCCGAGTTGATACATGAACAAATGTTCTCCGTCCACCGAAGTGCCTCCATCTTGCAAGGATTGTCCAGAAGCATCATTTCCAACAAGGTATCCCGATACTTTCTGACCCAACGAGCCCATAGAATCATCGAAAAGGAGTGTATACAATCCAGTAGAAACCGTAAGATCGGTTGGAATAATCAACGATCGTTGATTGTATTCATCAGCACTTGGCCATCCATTTAGATCGGTATCATCAGCCCATTCTCGCCAAAGCATGACTTCAACATTCGAAGGCAAGAGAACTGGATCGAGAATTTGGAATTGGACTGTTTGACTGGTCGAAGCTACGCGGTGATCATACCAATCAACGCTAGAGAAAATAACCGAAGGCGATGTTGGGTCTATCTTGAACGAACGAATCTGTTCTGATTCATTCGTTACGCCGCCACCTTCCAAAGGAACAACTCGAACAGTCCATTCAAGGTCTCCAAAGCTAAACGGAGTAGAATCTGAAACATTCCACATATCAACATCGAGAGAGGTTGTGTTCGCAACCATTGTCGAACCTTGCCACAGTTGTACTTCTGCATCACCATCAGCAAACGAATCGATTCCATCTACGCCTTCATATCCGATATCAATCGAGAAGTTTAGACCAGTACCTGCTGCAAGATATTCTGTTGAAGAGGATACTGGTCCATTGTCATCGGCAATGATTACGGATTTAACGACCAGATCGTTTTCTAATGCCTGGACTCCGGAGCCACCCCAGAAATTTTGACTCGGTCTTGAAACAACATCGTTGTCCAATACGACTCGCATCGAAACCGACAGTTGTTGTTCATCGTCCCAACCTTGTTCGATTCTAAATTGAACTGTCATCTCACTCATCATTCCAGCGACAGGAGTGACGGTGATTGGCTCAGTTGGGTGAAGTTCGACAAGATGGCTATCTCCTTGGCCAAGTGGAGTCCCACCACCGACTGGAAGCAACCATGTGGCATGGTTTTTATCTCCTTGTACATCTAAGCGAACGAGGGTTGCAGAACGATCCTCATCAATATTGAATCTCGTAGTAAACGACATCCAGCGTTGTGATGGTGTCATTGGCCATGTTGCGTTATCAATTGACGAAGTACCTGTTACAACTTCTTCACTGAATCCTAGATCGGTAACTTCTACGATAATTTTTCCATTCGACAATCCTGTGAACGGGAAGGTCAGGCTTGGGTTCGCACCAACGGATCTTGTTGCTGCGTTTGCTGCCATTACGAGAGGTGATTGCTCATCGGCACTGATTGAGAGAGAGGTATTGTACGGGACTGCAAGATTTGAGAAGGTTGCAAAACCATTCCCATATGCTTCAATATCAACTAATGCAAACCCTTCACTCATGTGGTACAGAACTCCTGATTGGCTTGCTAAGGCAGCCTCAAGTAAGTCAAGTTCAGATGAGTTGAGTTGTAAATGATACGCTGTATCTCCGTCAATGGTCTTTGAGACAATTGTGGTACCACCAACGCGAAGAGAGATTCCAGTCATGTTTCCATTCTCTGATGAAACACCAAGTCCAAAACTGCCTAATTCAGAGGTGGGGATCCAAGCAGAGGTTGAAGCAATTCCTGAAAATCCGAAACTTGAACCTGTTGAGTGTTCACCTGAATTGAATGTATTCTGGAATCCCCATGAACCAATGCGTACGTCTTCTCCGCCCCATTCATCGATTCCATCGTTATCGAGGTCAAGAGATGGCGCAGTGGTTTTACCACCTGTCTGTAATGTCACCTGAACCTTATCGAGCAAACTAGGAGATGTTGAATTATGAACAAACTGGAGTTGGAACGAATGGTCGTTCGCCTCAAGAGAACCGGTGTATGGCAGACTTATCAAAGTCCAGTTATCAGAGACATGATGGCGTACGTATGCATCGTATTCATTCATCACTGCTGATACAAGGTAGCCTGCCATAGGGGCGTTGTTAGCAAACCAAGGGGAAGTCACAGTACTGTTGCTCAATGAGGTCAAGCTTCCAGCCAGAGTAGTAGCGTTAATCACACTCCATCCACGGCCGGAAGGATCAGTTGTGAATTCTTCAGTCATCAGACCTCCTGCGGAAATGGATTCGACGACTGGCATTGCATTAGTGCCTGCCCCTGAAAGTTCGAGACGTAATCGTAGAGAACCATATTCTTCCCAATCAACTGCGTCAAGATGCACTCGCGTTCCATTTATGGATTCAAAGCCTGAGACGTTCTCTCCCGTAACGTCGTCAATGAGCGTCCACGATATGAAGGAATTTTCTGGGAATTCTGCATTGATGTACATCGGCGCATATGGCCCCTCAGCAAGTGAGAATGAATTTGATGTATTGTAGCCAAAGGTTGGGCTCGTCCAATCTGTTACCGGAGGAAGGACAATTTTTACATCATCAACAAACCAAAAGTCACAACAAGTCCCACTACCACTGTTTTGGTGGAGACGTATCTGGAAATTGGAATGATAAGCCGCTGTTGGTAAAATGGTCGTAAACTGGAAGTTCGAAGTCACAGTTCCACCTCCGCTGAATGTCCGGAACGTATTCCAATTCCCTGCAGCATTTTTGTACTGGAACTGGAGGTTTTCATTTGAATCAGGAGTTTCCCCACAACCCGAACGCCCCTCATGGACCCAGGCATTGAATTCAATGTTGACACGGTTTGCAAGATCAATGACTGGAGAGGTCGCATAGGTTGAACCTGCATACGTTCGAATTGAACCCCCACTGGATCCGTTGTATCCACACGCTGGGGTTGTGACTCGACCACTAAATGAATTTGAAAACGTCCATCCTTGAGCGCCGTTGTTGAAGTCATATCCTGGTGAAGTACCAGATCCTGTCAACGAACCTGATTGGGAAAAGGTGTTGCTGTGAGTTGCATCAGGGTGGTTCCACGCTGAAGCGCCCTGCCACAATAAGGTCTGAGAATTTTGAAGTGGAGTCGATTGAATCGTCATCTCAAGATTTGTAATTGAACCTGATGAGGAAGGGAGCGTCAATTCAAATGGATTTTGACTGGTTTGGCCCGGACGGATGTCCACATCAACAGGTGTATTTTCACCTACTAAAGTTGGCGCAGCAATCTCTTCAAGGGCCTCAAAAGAAGCAGAAGGAGCAAGTGATGTAAATGGTGCGAACACAAATAGAAACAGAACGAAGAAAGCAACGCTCCGACCTTCCAAAGACCCGGCCATGCATCTGCCTAAGTTTGAAAGGTCTTGAATGTGTCACTCCCCAATCTTCCTCGAAAATGAGGGAGAGGTTGAAATCAACCGTGTGATTCGCAGGGTCATGGTTCGACCGTCAGCAGCAGGTGACCTCGATGCAGTAGCGCTTGAAACCGCTTTACTGGATACATGGAAGAATGAAAACGCCTTTGAATCTTCAATCGGTTCAAGCAAAGATGGCGCACCCTTCATTTTCTTAGAAGGCCCCCCTACTGCAAACGGAAAGCCAGGAATCCATCACGTCGTAGCAAGAGCCTACAAAGATCTTGTTTGCCGTTGGAAGACCATGGAGGGCTTTCTTGTACAACGTAAAGGTGGCTGGGACACACACGGTTTACCTGTTGAAATTGAAGTTCAAAAGCGCCTTGATTTGATGAGCAATGAAGCCATTGAAGAGTTCGGAATGCAGGCGTTTAACGATGCTTGTCGAGAAAGCGTCTGGACCTATGAAAGCGCATGGAGAGAAATGACTGAACGAATGGCCTACTGGGTCGATTTGGATAATCCATATGTGACATTAGACAACAATTACGTCGAATCTTGCTGGTGGGCTCTCAAACAAATGTTCGATAAGAACCTCTTGTATCGAGGCCATAAGGTCCTCCCATATTGCCCTCAAACAGGAACCTCTTACTCCAGTCATGAAGTTGCACTTGGATACAAAGAAGTCGAGGAACCTTCTGTGTACATCAAATTCAAACTCACCGATGATAATGCATCGATTCTAGCGTGGACAACAACACCTTGGACACTTCCAGGTAACGTTGGACTCGCTGTTGGACCCGAAGTTACCTATGCTCGCTGCAAGGTTCGAGAAGAACCAGAAGGTTGGCAAGGAAGAGGCGGAGCAAAAGTTGGGGAAGAATTGATTCTCGCTAAAGATTTAATGGGCGAGGTGCTAAGGCATCACGTCGATATCATCGAAGAAATACCTGGCTCTGCTCTCGTTGGCAGATCCTACGAGCCACTGTTCCCCGGAGCGGTTCCAAGAGGAGATTCCGACACGGCATGGACAGTACTTTCAGCTGATTGGGTTACAACAACAGACGGTACTGGTGTTGTTCACACCGCAGTCATGTACGGTGAAGACGATTACAACTTAGGTATGGAAGTTGGACTCCCTGCCTACCACACAGTTGGAATGGATGGGCATTTCGTTGCTGGAATTCACCCACAACTCGATGGAAGATATGTCAAAGAGTGTGATGATTCGGTCATGGAAATTCTTACTGGACAAAATGATAATGTTTCTTCCGGATTATTGTACCGAGAGAAAAGTTACCTCCACGACTATCCACACTGTTGGAGAACAGATCATCCTCTGCTTTACTACGCCATGGATTCTTGGTTTGTTCGTATGACAGCAGTCAAAGAACGTCTCCTCGAATTCAACGATGGTGTCGAATGGGCACCTGATTGGGTTGGTGAAGGTCGATTTGGTGAATGGATACGAAACGTCAAGGATTGGGCTATTTCTCGAGAGAGATATTGGGGTACACCACTCCCAGTTTGGAGAGATGAAGATGGGAATATGAAATGCATCGGTTCGATAGTTGAACTTCAAGAAGAAGTTGCTAAAGCAATAGCTGCTGGAATTGAAAATCCTGATTGTCCAGCAGATGTCGACTTACACAGACCAGTCGTTGATGCATTCACATTGGTATCGGAACATGGCAAGCCGATGAAGCGAGAGCCATTTGTCATGGATTGCTGGTTTGATTCTGGTTGCGCACCTTTCGCTCAATGGCACCATCCATTCGATGAAGAGAAGACATTCGATTCGTCCTTCCCTGTTGATTACATCTGTGAAGGTGTGGACCAAACCAGAGGATGGTTTTACACACTCTTAGCAGTTTCAACAACTGTTTTTGATTCACCTGCTTACAAGCGATGTTTGTCACTCGGCCTAATTCTTGATGCTGAAGGAAAGAAGATGTCGAAATCAAAAGGGAATATTGTTGACCCATGGGATCATTTCAATCGAGAAGGAGCAGATGCTACTCGTTGGTATATGGTGACGGCTGGAGCTCCATGGAATCCTTTGAAGTTTGATTCAAATGGAGTCCGAGAGACGTATGCAAAGATGTTCCTTACGCTATGGAATGTATATCGCTTCCATGCCGATTATGCTGCTTTGGATGGTTTTGATCCAGAAACACAACCTCTACCAGTGGAAGAGCGTTCAAGACTCGATCGATGGATTCTATCAAAACTTCATACGACTGCACGAGCGTATCATGAAGGATTCACAAGTTGGAATTTCCACAAAGCATGCCGTGACTTAGAGGATTTCATCGTCAATGATTTGTCAAATTGGTACGTTCGCCGCAGCCGTCGACGATTGTGGGATGAAGCAGAATCCAACGATAAATTGGCATGCCAGCACACACTTCACGAGGTGCTTGTAACCTTGAGCAAACTCATCGCTCCAGTCAGTCCATTCATGGTTGATACGATTCATCGTAATCTTACAGGAACCTCAGTCCATCTTGCTAATTGGCCAGTTGGAACACCTGGTTCACTTGAGGGAGCAACTGCAGACGCATGGAATGAAACCCTTTGCGAAGCAACCACCAATCTACCACCTCAAGATTTTCAACTCGAGACTGAAATGGAACTTGTCAGAGAACTTGCAGAAACTGGTCGACGCATTCGAATCGACGCACAACGAAGGCAACGACTTCCATGTGCAGAAGGGTTCATCGTCGCCGGACCTAACTTAGAGCCGTACCACGACCTTCTTTCCGAGGAACTGAATGTCGAGACCATTTCACTGGAAACTGATCTTGACCGATTCCAACAAATTGCATTAGCTGTTAATTTCAGAGCCTTGGCGCCAAAAGCAAAAGGTGATGTCAACGCGATTGCAAACGAACTGAAAGGTAACCAAGACCCTGAAGCACTTCTTGCTGAAATCAAAGCAGGAAACTGTGTGATTATGGGCGTAACAATCGAAGAATCTGATGTTGAAGTGCGAAGAACTGAACGCGAAGGATTTGCAGCTGCAACAGTCACCCTCGGTGAAGGTGAAGAAGCACAACATGTGAGCCTTGTCTTGGATATGCAAGATACTCCTGAACTTCTTTCCAAAGGTCTTGCACGAGACATTACTCGACGTATTCAATCCAAGCGTAAGGATTTGAATCTGGAGATTGAAGCCACCATTGATGTGGATGTATGGATGATGAACGCTCCGGAATTATTCGCTGTAGATCAGGAATGGATTGCAAAGGAAACACGGGCATCAGGAATCGCTTTCCATAGCGATAACGCTCCTGAGGGTACTGAAAACTTCGATGTTGATGGCGCTCATATCTCCTACAAGGTTCAATCCAATTGAGGCGAACGAATGCGGATTGTATCGCTTGTCCCGAGTTTAACAAAGTCACTCGCAGATTTGGGCCTCCCCAAAGAGCACCTTGTTGGTAGAACACCCTGGTGTATTTATCCAGAAGAATACGTATTGGACATACCAGTTATCGGAGGCACAAAGACTCCGAATATCGAGAAAATAGTTTCACTACAACCAGATATTGTCATTATGGATAAGGAAGAAAATCCTCTTGAGGTGTTTAATGAACTGAGGAAGAGGGGGGTAGAAATTTTCGTTTCAAAGGTCAAAACACCGGAAGATGTTCCAGATATGCTCCGTTTGCTTGGAGAAAAGACCAACTGCGAGCAAAAAGGGGAAGAATTCGCTACGGCGATTGAACATGAACTTGAACTAAAGACAGAACGTTCTGGTCCAAAGGTGGCGGCCATGATTTGGCATGATCCACTCATGTGTGTTTCACCGACACGCTATTCTGGATCTCTCTTGGAACGATGCGGATTCGTTGTTCCTGATTTTGAACCAACGGGAAACGGATACCCAGTTGTTACAACTCAACATCTTATTGAGCATCATATCGAAGGGTTGCTTCTTTCAAGCGAACCGCACAACTTCACACACGAAGAAGGAGAAGCCATTTCAGTAAAAGTGGCCCAGGAAGGAGGACAGAATATTTGGAACGTATGCATCGATGGAGAAGCACTCACATGGTTCGGAACGCACACCTTACACGGGCTGAAAGTGTTCAAGGCTCTTTGCGAGGATTTGAAAATGAGTGCACCTTAGCCTGTAACATGCGCAGGCAACTTCTCGCCATGTTTGTCCTATGCAGCATGCTCTTAGCAGGGTGTTTTGGTTCAGGAGAATCCGTTGTTGATGATGATTCTGAACAGACATCGATATGGGAAGATTACACCTTGATTGATGGACAAGGCCATGAGACGCCAAAGGACTTCATGACTCTTGATTTACGAACCAACCAAAGCACAAACATGTCTTGGGCTGTGTTTGATGCAACCAAAGGGGGAAATTGTTGCGAGCATTATATTGCAACAACCATCGAAGGTTCGATTCTCAATATCGGGGGTGAATACCCTGTATGGTCTGTTGACAGGGGCCACGAGTGGGATACATGGATGCCCGGAGTGACTCCTGATTTGCAATGCCGAACATTCGTACCAACAAATCCTGGACAAGAAGGACTCGGAGAAGGAAGTATTGTCCAAGCAACAAACGGGGACATCATCTCAATGTCATGGTTCCCCTACGTAGGAGGAGATTTGAAACTCGACAAATTCTATGCGATTCTCTACGACCAATCCGAAATGGAATGGAAGTGGTGTTACAATCGAATTACTGAACCATTCTATGATCGTAGTTGGCAAGTCGAAGTCATTGGCCCGATTTCCTCTTCATTTGGAGATGGTGAATGGGCATCACTGGTCGTATCGAATTTCTGGCATCAAACCCAAAACGCTGGTGGCCAAATCTCAGTAGATGGGTTGAATTATTATCCAATACAATTCCCTGGCCGGGGCTCATCGCAGCCTTCAATTGATGTGAATCTTGACTTTACCAACGAAACGTTAGATCCTTACTGGGATGTAAACAAACCACACAAGGAGATGCGTGCATTCGCAGTTCCAAGTGGAGGATTGTTATTCCCTCAGTATTTCGACAATGGAAATGCAGCCTTCCTCGACACTACACTCTCATGGAATGAACTGGCAATTCAATTCCCAAGTGAATACTGCCACTTCGATTCAACAGGTTCAATCCACTGTGTAAAAAATTCTGGAAACACACTCACCCATTACCTGTCTCGCGATGGAGCAATGACTTGGACGAATCATACCTATGACCTGTCCTCCATGGCCTCTGGGATAGAAGAATGGGAATTCCAAGGTAATGGAAAGCACGATTTGTTCGTACTCAATGTTCGATACCAATCAAGTGAAGGGCCTGATGTCGACGTCATCTATCACACACGAGATTACAGCAAAGACCTCTCGCCAGACACACTAACCTACATTGGACAGGGCGATCTTGATTCAACCTCTGGAGCTGGAAACGACATTCGGTTTGACTTTGCAAGTCTTGCAATTCTTCCAGACGGAGGCGTTGTAGTTGCATATCATGATTCAACCGATGTAGATCCCTTGTTTGCTGTCGAACTCCACCTTCCAGAAGCATAGTTTTACACAATTTTGAGCGTTATCATCAAAAGCCCTTGACAAACGATGTTGTGCCATGGTGCTTGCTACATTACCCGGTATCGGTGAGAGACTGATGAAAAGACTCGATGACCACTTCGGTGGCCGTGAGGAAGTCATGCAGACGTTGCAATCTGGAGATATTTCTCGTATTGCTGAAGTCGAGGGAATCTCGGTAAAGAGAGCACTGCAACTCGCAAGGCAAGTCCATGGAACCGATGGAACATTCCTCGCAACCAAGGAATCTGAACGCTTACACACACAATTGATACAATCATTGCAATCCTTTGCTTCCTGTTCTGCAACGTCATCAAGAATGCAGATGTTGATGCCGATGCATGAGATCGAGCAGCGAAGAACCCGTTGTGAGGAAATGATGGATTTAGCGAAAGAAGATGTCCAAGCATTCGAACGATTACAGAACATCTTCAAACAGTTAGGTCATGCTAGAAAACCAAGCCAAAGATACGATAGAGTCGTTGTTTCGAGGGAAGAACTGCCCGAATGGTCTTCATTCGTACGTGTATTGCAGCCCAGCCCAAGTGAGACTTGGAATGATTATACTGTTTTCAAAACTATTACTTGGATTGGAAATGATGGGCCTGACCAAGTCCCGCCTGGCTGGTTGGTTTTGCCAGCAAATGCTGAGAAGGAAATAATGGTGCCCGAATACACCATCGACTGGTTCAAAAACAACAAGAAAGTACTCTCAAGTTTAATCCAAATTCTCCAGTGGAAGCAAGAATGGAAAGGAGCCCTTCCTCCTGTATTAGAACATATTTTCTCTTCGACAGAGGGGTTAGAGGAACTTTCTGCATTGGTATCAATGCTTGGAGATGCAGGTGATATCGAAAGCATGGAACGTGTCCGAGATAGTCTTTGGAAAACCTCAAAATCTCTTGAAGAATCCTTGAACAACCGTATTGCTGAAGGAATGGAAACCGCATCTCTCGACCTATCTGGTTCAGACATGCTTGCTGCCCTGGCAGATGCTGCAACCTTTCAGAGAAAATTGGCACAGGCGACTGAAAATGTCATTGATGAAGTTCTACAAGAAGGTCGAAAGGAAATGGCAGAATATCTTGAAATCACCGGAATTAATTGCCCTCATGATTTGTACTCCTCTTCATGGCCTGTCAAAATTAAGCGTCCTACACTCGATCAGATTGATGCTGAACTTGAAAGACGCATCAATGATTCGCGCAGTGAGCATCTTGTTCGTTCATCACGAAAACTTGCTGCCCTCAAACCGAAATGTGAAGTCGCTTTACGGACCCTCATTGAACACGACATGTGGTACAGTATTTCTCGATGGGCCTTGCACCATGAAGCAGAGTTACCAGAACTCGTCAGTCATGGTGTTTGGTTTGAAGAAGGACGTCACCTCTTCATTGAAGGCATTGCTCAACCGGTTTCTTATGGGCTTGGTGATGTTGCTCCAAGTGGAGATCGACAACCAATTGCATTACTCACTGGTGCGAACAGTGGTGGTAAGACAACACTTCTGGAACTTGTTGCCCACATCACTCTGCTTGCTCATATGGGACTTCCAGTTCCAGCCAAGAATGCCTTTGTTGGGCGTATTGAATCCCTCCATGTCCTCGCTAAATCTGGAGGAACGCAAAGTGCTGGAGCTCTGGAAACGACATTGGTAGAACTTGCACAAGTTGTCTGCAATGACACACCTAAACTCATTCTTGCAGATGAACTTGAGGCGATTACGGAGCCGGGTGCTGGTGCACGAATTATTGCAGGAATGTTACGAGCTGCTCAGCAGCAAACCAAGACGACGATGGTTCTTGTCACCCACTTAGCCCCTGCCATTCTTGAGGCATACGGCGGTTCAGGCCTCCGAGTTGATGGAATTGAAGCCAATGGATTGGATGAACATCTTGAATTAATTGTTGATCGAACTCCAAAGAGAAATTGTCTCGCCCGTTCCACACCAGAACTTATTGTTCGACGATTGGTTGAACGATCAAATGGTTCTGCAAAAGACGTCTTTACAGACATCCTTTCATTATTCTAATCAGCATTGACGAGTGGTTTCGCCACCGTATTCGATCATTGGAACTTGGAAGAGGTCTTCACAAGGACGATCGATGAGTGGGAGTGTCAAAGTGCTTTGAGTCCAGTCAATTGTAACTCCACCAGATGCCATTGGAGATGGTACGTAATCTTCTCCAGTTTGAGAAACTGTCAGGAGAATACTGTCACCAGCTTGTAAGATAACGTCCATTGGTAAGAATTCCATGAGTGCATTCACCGATACGAACGGAGTGAGAACTTCTTGCCCATCTCTTCCACCTGCATGGAATCTTAAGTCCATGACTGCATGGCCAAGATGCATACCTGTGCCATCGGTCATCTCGATGAAGAGATGCCCACCAGTCAATCCAGGAGTTGCATCAATATGGAACGTCGGCATACCAACGATACGAGTTTCCTCTTCAAACGGCCCGTAACTTAGCGTAACACTGCTTGTAGCGGACACTGTAGAACCTGATGGGGAAAGGTCGCTGCCAATTAATTCAAAGTTATCAACATCCATCGGAGGATATGTTTCTTCGAATCGCCATCCACCTTGATTATCTTGCATTTCAACACCTAATGTTGGGGCTCTGCCTTCGCCTCTCAAGTACCAATCAAACCAGTAGAGCATTTCATCTGCCCAATCCCAGCGAAGTGTGTATGGATATGCTTCTTCTCCACGACCAGCGCTCAAGCCGCTATGCCCATCCTTCCGGTCAGGATAATCATGAGCCCATTGCCCTGCTAAGGTTTTGACTTCAATCCCTGCGTCTTCAACAATTTGATGAGCCGGGAAGGTCATGTGTGGATCAACGTTCCAATCTTGCATTCCTTGAATGATGTAAATCGAACCATTGTAGTTCTGGGCGACTCTATCCAAGAATGAGCGCTCGGTCCAGTAAGTGTTTCCAGCATACGTTACCATTCCACCGCTGAGATAGGCTGCTGGACCATTTGCGTATCCTTGGACGTATCCTTCGCAAAGATTGTGACTGTCTTCTGTATCCCCATCGACTCCAAACGAACCATAGACACCGTTGTGCATAATCATGCCACGTGCTTCCATGCTTCCATTTTTCCACATCAGTTCATGGACACCGATAAGGCCAGACATTGGAACAATTGTAGCAAGGTGGGGGTTTCCGAATGTTGCGGCTTGCCAGGGCGTAGAACCATCATAGGATTTTCCAATGATGCCAACCTTCCCGTTTGACCACGATTGGGTACCAAGCCACGTAACAGCAGCATCAATTCCACGTTGCTCGTCGGTTCCCATAAGGTCCATGCAATGGTTTGATTCACCGGTACCAAAAACAGAAACTTGAGCAACTCCGTACCCATGTGGAACGTAATTCTCGATGAGCATTCTGCCAAGACGATCTGCAGGAGTGAGGGCGTCGACGTCACCATCATCGTAATATGGCCCGATTTCAGCAATCACTGGGACAAGACATTCATCCGAGAGATTCTCGGCTGAACTGTAATCACAGCCTTCAATGACAGGCAGCCATAATCCAAGGTGCACTTCTGCTCCACCAGTAACACCGGCTCCACCATCGGCAAGTGTAATACTTGGAACTGGGACGTAAACTGATTCAACCGGGCCGATTGGATACGTACCGTTTACACTTACTCTGGAAAACACATCTGAATCATCGTATGAGAGGTCAGTTCGATTCCAAGGTTCGGGATAGGATTCCTCATCGACTTGGCTTATGGAATTCTCCAAATCTTCACCGAAACAACCCGTTAGGAGGCTCGGTAAAAGGAGAACTAGCAGTAGAAAGCCGCTTCGCATGGTAATCGGTTAAGGGACGGACATATGACGCTTTGCGCATCATGATGATTCTTGGGCTTCCTGAGCCTCGAGTTCAGCACGTACTTCATCCATGTCGAGAGATTGAAGTTTACCAATCAGATCACGAAGAGCATCTTCTGGGAGAGCGCCTGGTTGCATAAATACGCCAATGCCATCTTTGAAAGCAGCTGTTGTTGGAATTGAACGGATACCAAAACTACCTGCAAGTGTTTGTTCAACTTCTGTATCGACCTTCGCAAAAACAACGTCTGGGAACTCTTCTGATATTCCTTCGAAAACTGGAGCATAGGCCCGGCAAGGGCCACACCACTCAGCCCAAAAATCAATGATTACAAGTTTGTTTTCTTCAATAATTTCATTGAAAGATGATTCGTGCATTTCAACAGTCGCCATAGGACGTGCTGTAGTTTGGAGTATATTTGTTCATGCATTCTTCCATGACGCTACATCGGCGGATTCATGTGCTGTAACTCAGCCCCCAAATTATGAGCCGAACCCTCGTCCTAAGTGCAGTGCTAATTTTCCTCTTCACTTCTGCCTCTCCAACCTCGATGTTACTTGATAATCAACATGTTGAATCTGTTGGTGAAGATGACAACATCACCATCTCTGAAATCCTCGTTTCACCAAGCAGTATGAAGAATAACGAGACGTGTACGAACTGTTACAATGCAACAGATTGGAACGGAGATGGAGACTACGGGAAGTTCTCAGACCAATTCATTGAACTTCACAATCCTACTTCTCAAGCCATCAACGTCTCTAACTGGGTTCTTGATGACAAGCCAGATGGGGGAAGTGCTCCTTGTCAAATTGCCCGTAACACAGAGATTCCAGCAAATGGATACATATCTATATTCATCAATGCATCACGAATTGAACTTGACTATTTCGATGGAGACAGTGTAACTCTTTCCGATCCCAGCGGAACGCTCATCGACCAATTTTCCTATCCTGCAGAGGACTCATGGTACGGAAACTCCTACATCACATTGGAAAACGGTTCCATCTGGAAGGTAAGTCCTCCAACACCAGGCTATGCAGAAGATGAATCGTTCTCATCTGCGCAAAACATGGTGGGATGCTTCGGAATCAGCGATGGTGGAAGGGTTGACGCAATGGTACTCCAAGGTCGAGTCGTTACTATGAATGCTGAAGCCGATGTCATCAACGAAGGGAATGTCCTCATTCGTGGCGGTAAGATCGAAGCTGTTTGGGGAGACCAAATTCCAGCAAATGTTGATTTAACCGACGTTCCAATTATTGATACAAACGGTAGCATCTATCCAGGCCTCATCGACTCACACAACCACATGCATTACAATCACATTCCACTTTGGGACTTTGATGTTCACACATCATCAAAGTCTGAGGAAGGTGGTTACTCAAACAGAAACCAATGGAAGAATAATCCAAACTACAAGCGAGATATTTCATGGATGAAGACCTTTGTCCAAAGTGGTAGCATGTGGAACATGGCTGATGAGCAAATGAAGTACGCAGAGGTCATGGCTGTCGCTGGAGGAGTAACTTCAGTCCAAGGTTCACCAACTTCGAACACCGATGCTTGGGATAGCATGCTTTCAAGAAACATCGAATTGTACAACTTTGGTTGCTGCGATGATATCCACACAAAGGTAACCACGCTTGAAAGCGAATATGAGGGAAACCATATCAAGAACGGAAACAACTCAAATGACCTCAATGCATGGTATCTTCACCTCTCGGAAGGCGTTGACGAAATCAGCCGAGCTGAATTTGACGTCTTGGTACAAAACGACCTACTGGTTGGAGAATTGGTTGTTGTTCACGGTACTGCTCTAACTGCAACCGAATTCGCAATGATGGGACAGGTTGGAGCCGATTTAGCATGGTCACCATTGTCGAATCTCCTTCTCTATGGAGACACAACCGATGTTGTGGCTGCTGATCAAGCCGGTGTTCGAATTTCCCTTGCACCAGACTGGGGCCCAAGTGGATCCAAGAATGTCCTTCATGAACTCAAAGTTGCTGATGTTTGGAACAAGCAAGCCCTTGACGGCTACTTCTCCGATTATGAACTCGCAGCAATGACAACGAAGAACCCTGCTTTGGCGAACAAATGGGACGGTTTCGTTGGAAGAGTAAATGCTGGTTTGTACGCTGACCTCGTAGTTGTCGACAACTTCCATGAAGACCCTTACAGAAACCTCATCGAAGCAGTTGACGCAGATGTTCGATTGACGCTTGTGAATGGACAACCTGTTTGGGGAGACGTCGACATCATGAGTGAACTGAAAGGAACAGACTGGGAAACTGTTACAGGCCCGGGCTTTGACAAAGCAGTCGACGTAACCGACCGATCTGTTGCAGAGGGTACGCAATCATGGTCGACAATCCTTAGCAACATGGAGATGGCTATGGCATTGAATCAAGCAGATATCGATTCCACATGGTCATCAAGCACGAGCAGTTACAGTTCTATGCAAGGAAATGTGCTGAATAATATATTCACAACTGGAGACACACGTCACTTTGGAATCATCGAGGGTTCCAACCACGCAAATACCCATGTCGATTTGACCGTCTTACAGGATTACTATGATGTGCCAATGGTCAATGGAGAACGTACAGGAGTCAATGTTGTGTTCACTCCACAAGACAATAACAACGGCGGGTCGACAATCGATCCTGTTGACCCAGTTGATCCTGTTGATCCTGTTGACCCAGTTGATCCTGTTGACCCAGTTGATCCTGTCGACCCAATTGACAATGGAGATACCAACGACTCTGGTCGTGATGATTGCCCTCCAAATTGTATCCTTGGAGACGATATGGAGGATACTAAGGCAGAAGAAGACTCCTTGATCGGACCAGGAACCCTCTTGCTGGTCATAGTTGTCATACTCCTTGCTGCTATTGGAATCTTAACTCGAGAAAGTGAGGAAGAGAAGGTCTTCAGCGAAGATCAAACTGTACTCATTGAGAAAGAATGGGAAAGTGAGTCATTCCAATTCGTCCCAGACATGCCACCGTTAACCCCACCACCAAGTGGTAAACTCGAAGAAGAGTGATCAAGCGAAGTCCCAAGTGGGACCGTCTGGTGTATCCTTCACGACAACACCGAGTTCTGCTAATTCGTCGCGGATTGCGTCAGCACGAGGCCAATCCTTGTTGCTTCTTGCATCTGTTCTCTGAGATAGAAGTTCCTCGACTTTAGGAGCGATCTCGACTCGACGTGGATCTTCCTCAGGTTCTGCGAGCACGATTTCAGGCTCGGGTAAGATTCCGAGAATTTGTCCTGCTGTTTCTTCAAGCCAATCCTTTGCATAGTTTGCAACTGCTCGAGAGTCGATTTCATCGAGTTCCATTGAAAGAATTCGTTGGAGTTCCTTGGTTGCAGCCAGAACCTTGGCTACAGCTTCTCGACTGTTGAAATCATCATCCATTGCTCTGGCAAATCCTTCGGCCATCTTTTCGAGAAGACCAAGCGATTTGGAAAGAGGATTCATACTTGTAATATCAGCCATTGGCAAGTCATGAATTTGGCCTTCAGTACATCCACGCAGAGCTGAAGCATAGACGTCGATAATACGGCTGTGATTTCGTTGAGCATCTTTCAGAAGTTGTTCGTTCATATCGATAGGTGAACGATAATGGGCATTGACAAGAGCGAATCTCAAAACCATTGGATCGATCTTTTTACGAATCTCTTGGATAGTCCAAAAGTTACCGAGTGATTTACTCATTTTTTCCCCATCGATGTTGACAAATCCATTGTGGAGCCAATATCCTGCAAGAGGGGAATGACCAGTGTGGCATTCACTTTGGAAAATTTCTGCCTCATGATGAGGGAATCTCAAGTCATGCCCCCCTCCGTGAATATCAAAGGAAACTCCAAAGTGATCGAGACTCATTGCACTGCATTCAATATGCCATCCAGGACGGCCTTCACCCCATGGAGAAGGCCACGTAGGTTCACCTGGCTTTGCTTGCTTCCATAATGCGAAATCTTTGTGATCACGTTTGGTATCTCCAGTACCTTGGACTCTTCCGCCTGCTCCTTGTCGAACAGCGTCGATAGATTGTCCAGTGAGCTGACCATACTTGTCAGGGGCAGATTCAACATGGAAATAGACACCATCCTCAGCAGTATATGCGTGGTCTTTCTGAATCAAATCCTCGATAATGTGAATCATTGAATCTACATATTCAGTACACCTTGGATAGTGATCTGCACGAAGAATGTTGAGTGAATCCATATCCTCATAATAGGTTTCAATGTTCTTTTCGACAAGCTCTTTCCAGTCTTCTCCAGATTCGATTGAGCGTTTGATGATTTTATCATCAATGTCTGTGAAATTTTGAACATAATCAACATCATAGCCTGACGCTTCAAGCCAACGATGTATCAAATCAAAAGCGATGTAGCATCGTGCATGGCCTAAATGACATCGGTCGTAAACCGTCACTCCACACACGTACATACCTACTTTTCCAGGAGATTGTGTCGTAAAATCGACTTTTTCTCTGCGACGGGTATCGTGAAGGCGAAGTGGCATGTGAACAAGTCGATGGTGTAATCCCTCTCACTTGAAGGTTCATACGCAAGGGGGGTTACGCAGGCATGAGACTCATGTTTGATTTGACCTCGGGTGATGGAATTGGTTACTTTAACAGAAGACTCAAGGACACTCATTTAATCCAAATTTCATGGATTTTACCGACTGTATCTGTCATTTTAGCCTCGTTAATTCATTACTTTTCAGGAAATTACCGAGACATTCCTTTCTTCATTTCCGAAACAGACCATCCTGGCTTAGAAGATCACGTCTTTTCAATAGGGCTCTTTTTGTCTGCAGTAATTCAGGCAATTGTTGCATTTCGCCTTTACATTCTGTTCCGGCCGGTCGCTTCACCCAAATTACATCTCGTCGCTCTGCTTTGTGGCTTAGCAACTTCGGCTCATCTAGCAGTGTTAGCATTTGCAACAATGGATCAATATCTTGAGATTCACATATACACTGCTATGGTGGTCTTCCATGGCGGCTTCGCATGGGCTTTTGCAACACACTTCTCATTACCAAAATCAACATCGAAGGGACGTAAAGTGCGTCTCTATTCCTTGGCACTCGCCTTTGTGTCTCTTGTCGTCATGAGTGTTTCAATTCGAGAAGGAATTAAGTCCGGAGAAAAGGAACTCGGAGTTCATTCTTCAGAGATTGGTTTGGAATATCTGCAACCATGGGTTGATGTCGCTGCGCCAGCAGAATTTCTCCTCTTCTTTGGGCTCATAGGATGCCTCGCATCATTCCGCTGGGACATTGAGGAACACGCCTCCAAGGGTCAAGATACGCCTATCGAGGGTTGAAAGAGCGACTGTGTTGGGGTCAATGCCCTGTTCACAAGAATCCTTCCATACATGAACGTTCATTGTTCGATGAGAGAGTATGTGTTTAATGCATCCAATATATTCTAACCCTTCAGTAACAACATCTTCCTCGATTTGAGGACCCCAGAGTCCAGCAAATAATCCCGAATCCGGTCGTTGAATCAATTCGGGTTGACCTTGAGCGTCTATGTTAAGGAGACATTTTAGTTCAATTGTCTTTTTCTTCTGCTTCTTTGGACGTGGTAATTCAGTAGCACGTGACCTCCCTTCACAGGATTCACTGACTGGGCACTCCCCGCACATTGGTTTCCTAGGACGACAGATCAAAGCGCCGAGTTCCATCATCGCTTGATTCCAATCACCAGGATGTTCACGTACGATAATCGTATCAGCATACGCTTGAACATCACGAACTGAGGGGTCCTCGTTGTTCGTTTGGCGAGCCATGACTCTACGGACGTTTCCATCGACGCAAGCAACGGGATGAGAAAAAGCAATGGAAGCAACAGCAGCTGCGGTGTAGGGTCCAATTCCAGGCAAGGCAAGGAGTTCATCATATGTTGAAGGAAGCGTACCTCCGTAATCGGCTGCAACGATCTGGGATAACGCATGAAGGCGTCTTGCTCTTGAGTAGTATCCTGCACCTTGCCATAAGAAGAGGACTTCATCAACTTCTGATTTGGCCATAGAGGATGGTGTGGGAAACCGTTCATACAGTCGCTGATGGTACTCGATGCCACGTTCCATCTGCGTTTGTTGGAGAAGGATCTCCGACAACAAAATAGACCAAGGTGATGGATTTTTTCGCCACGCTAAACTTCGCTGATTTTGAGTAAACCAGTTCAAAAGAGCATCTTGATTCATTCGTTCATCACCTGAATGAGTAAGTGTAAAAATCACTCAAGATGATTTGGCAGCTTCAATTTTAGCATCATTTGCTTTGATTTGCTCCCAAACAAGTTCTGCAATATCCTTTACTTCAATGTTTGAATCAATGGCAGACAATCCATCAGTAACCATTGTCGAACAGAACGGACATCCAACTGCAACAGTATCTGCTCCAGTTGCTGCAAGTTCCTTGGCTCGAATGATGTTGACTCTGTCGTTACCTTCTGGAACGGACTCTTCCATCCACATCTGGGCGCCACCTGCTCCACAACAGAAAGAGCCACGGCCATGGCGTTCTGCTTCCACATCAACGCCACCAATGATATCACGAGGAGCATCGAATTCTCCTCCAATACGTCCAAGATAGCAAGGATCGTGATAGGTCACGGAACCATCATGCTTCGGCTCTGGGAGTTTACCTTCACCTTGGAGATGAGCAATCAATTGAGAGTGGTGCATGACTTCGATATCTTCTCCACCATAGTCTTTGTATTCCTTTCCGAGTGTATGGAAACAGTGAGGACAGGAAGCAACAACCTTCTTCACACCAAGTTCGTCAAACGTTTCCAGATTGGTTTCAGCAAGCATTTGGAAGAGATATTCATTTCCTGCTCGACGTGCAGCATCTCCGCTGCATCCTTCTTGCATTCCAAGAATACCGACATCTAGACCTGCTTCTTTCATAATTGAAATCGTATCACGAGCTACCTTCTTATTTCGTTCATCAAAGGAAGCTGCACAGCCAGCGAAGTAGATGTATTCTGCAGGTTCTGCAACCTTGACATCAAGATCTGCTGCCCAGTCACCTCGCTCATGCGATGGTAATCCGTAAGGGTTCGAATCAGATTCCAAATTCTCGATTGTTGCCATGAGTGGCATGATTGTATCTTCAACTGATTCGTCAAATTCCATTCTTTCCATCATGAGGTGACGGCGAGCGTCTGTAAGTTTGGGTACATGTTCAATGTTTACTGGACATACATCGACACAAGCGTGACAAGTTGTGCATGCCCAGATTGCTTCTTCACCGAAACGAGCAATGATGTCTTCATCAGGCGTTTCTCCAGCGAACAATTGTGAGGAGTGCTCATTTGCGTAATTTCTCACGTCATGAACAATTTGCATTGGGTTGAGTGACTTACCAGAAGCATAGGCTGGACAAACATCTTGGCAACGAGCACAAGAGGTGCAAGCCCATCCATCGATGAGACTTCTCCATGTGAGTTGTGTAAAACTCGAAGCCCCAAAGGTTTCCAGTTCCAAATCATCCAATGCGACAGCAGAACCACTTTCATCAGTTGCAAGTGGTCGCATTTTCGCCATTGGTTCAGTATCGAAGAAAGCAACGTTTGGTAATGCCATGACAAGATGCATGTGCTTTGAAAGTGGAATCAAGAAGAGGAAGGTGCATATGGCCACCATGTGAGCCCAATAGGCGGCGTTAATCGCACTTTGACCGGGGGAGAACGTATCGGCAACCCATGCTCCGATCATTTCCCATGTTGGATCAGGATTCTCTCCCGCTTCAACGATGTAGGACGTTGTACAGATGGTCATAATCAAGAGCAGAATGACGTTTCCTTCGAGTTGAGACTTCCCTTTCAACTTCTCGGGAGTGAAGAGAATCCTACGATTGAGCGCAAGGAAACAACCAAGAAGAGCGCTTGTATATCCAAGTTCAACCATTCCATTCCAGATTCCATTCAAAAAATCAGGAAGAATATGTTCACTGAATCGATTTGCTGTTGCAAGGTCAAGCATGTCTGACGAGAGCATCAAAAAGCCCCAGAACATCAGTACGTGCATTGTTCCTGCAACCTTATCTTCCAGGACTTTCTTTTGACCAAGCCAAACTGTAAGCGTTTCTTTCAGACGCTTGCCCCAGGAATCAAAACGCTTGTCAGGAGCACCAAGAAGAACGAGGCGTGTTGCTTTTTGAACCTGATAGGAAAAGAAAGCAATAGAGACTCCGCCAAGCACCAAAAGGAGGTAATATCCTTTGATTCCACCATAGTCAACGTCGAGTGGATGGACCATCATATTCCAACCCAAGTGCATTCAATCCTTCAACCCAACGATTGAATCAACACCAATCCTAATGATTGAGAAACGACTGGAGCGACCATGGTGAAAGCAAGCGCTCCAGGAAAGTGTATTCTTTTCGGAGAGCATGCTGTCGTTTATGGACAACCTGCAGTCGCTTGCAGCATCAATCAACGAATGGTTGTAGAACTCGAAGAAGAACAAAAATTTACCTCGTGGCGCCTTGATGGAGGAATTTTGAACTTCTCAAAACATCCACATATTCGGTTTTTGAAAGATCGACTATGGCCAGATGGAGAACAATATCCACTCAAAATTAGGATACGAGGGACCGTACCCAATGCATCTGGGTTGGGTTCATCGGCTGCATTGTCCGTTGCTCTCGTCGCTGCCCTACAACAACTCAGGAAAGAGGAGGTAAGCCCAGAAACTGCAGGCCTGTTGTCGCATCAAGCCGAAGCTTTTGCACAAGGTGGTAGAGCAAGTCCAATCGACACAACAACGAGCGCTCTCGGTGGATTTATTGTTCTCTCGGATCAAGTCGAACAAGCGCTTGATCATATCGGAGAGCGAACATTACAGCAAGGAGATGAGGCAACAACATGGCAGTTGCATTCATTCCAAGCAAAGATTCCTGAAGATACGTTTCTCGTCATAGGCAATACCGGCGTACATGGCTCAACTTCAAAACAAGTAGCAAAAGTAGCCACATTACTTACTAAGCACCCCGAACGACACGTTGAGATTGAGGCAATCGGATCTATTGCAAGAAAGGGCATTGAAGCACTCCGCACAGGAAATATGGAATTGGTTGGTAAAGCGATGACTGAAAATCATATCGTATTGCGGTCATTAGGTGTTTCATCACCCGATTTAGAAAAACTCATCAAAGCAGCTGCTCCATCGAGTTTGGGTGTGAAATTGACGGGCTCAGGTGGCGGCGGATGTATGATTGCCTTAACGAAAAATCCTGAACAAACAGTTGGAGCAATCGAGATGGAAGGTGGAAGAGCATTCATATCTCCTTTTAACTCACCAGGCGTTCGTATTGAAACCCTCTCATCACAGGATGATAGTGTTCAGTGAAGTGTTTCTTTCAATCATAACACCCATTGCAGGCAAGCCGTCAGTTTATATACTCCGGGCAGAAGGAATGTGACATGACCACCGATGAAGAGCGTTTGACAGTAGTCAACGTCGTTGCTAGTACCCGTGTTGCCGAAGAACTTGACCTCCCTGACATTGCGATTCAACTCAATTGCGAGTATGAGCCTGAGCAATTCCCTGGTGTTGTATACCGAGTCACCGATCCAAAACTAGCTATCCTCATGTTCCGCTCTGGACGTGCCGTGTGTACTGGTGGAAAGAACGAAGACAACATTCACACAGGTATCGATCGAATGATCGAGGACCTACGTGCTGCAGGAATTACCACATGGGACGTAGAGGACGTCGAGATTGAAGTTCAAAACATGGTTGCAACCTACGCACTTCATTACCCTGAAGACTATGACGGACAGGACAAATTCACTGGAGCAGATCAAGCAGGAGAACCTCGTAAGTTGAACCTGAACAACCTTACGTTCCACCTTCCATTCGACAAAGTTGAATACGAGCCAGAACAATTCCCTGGATTGATTTACCGCCTTGACTATCCAAAGGTTGTTTGTCTTATCTTCGGCAGCGGAAAGATGGTCATCACTGGCGCACGTCACAAGGACGAGATTCTGGAAGCTGTTGAAATCATCAAGGACGAACTTGCTGATTTGCTCTGAAGAAGTCATCGCATCTTTCATTTGCTTGAACGCTCAAGCCCATACATGGGCGAAGCACGTCTTCAAGCAGGCATCCCTCTGTTATTGGTGCTCTTGCTCTTGGGCATGTCCCAAACATCATTCGCAACATCGTTTGTCCTTGAGGATGAGGATACAATCGTAAAACACGCAGGCGGTGACCCTGGTGTTAGCGATGTCCCCACTTGGAGAATTGGGGACAAATGGCTGTATTCAGGAACATTTGATCCTTCCATACTCATTACGGATACTGGAGTTTCTGCAAATGTTGGTGAAATCAATGGAGATTCAATCGCTGAAGTTACTGAAATTCTTGAACTCCAAGTGGATAATCGGTCAGAGTGGGTCTACAAACTACGGATGACCGCAGATTTCGATAAGAGTGGCGTGGAACTTGAAGGATACACAGGTAATGCAGAGATTCAATTCACTCAAACTGAATACCTTCGAGTAAGTGATTTTGCATCCGTCCGGAATGATTTGGATTTATACATCAAATTTGTACCGTATGGAATTGGATCATTAACTCAAGTCCTAGGAGACATCACAATCACCAATACATACAGCCCTGGTTCCGAAGCCTATGATTTCCCAATTCGGGATGGTGAACGTTGGACTGTGCTGACAACAGCATCGGCAACATGGTCTGGGCAGAGCGATTACATCACCCCGTTCCCTCCTCCAACCTCCGATACAAACACAACCACTTGGGAAGTCACAAAGGTCGGTCAACCACGAAATGTATTTGGTTCAGGAATCGCATACAGTGGATGTGATTCTTCGTACGAACTTACCTCATGGAATTCTGACGGTGTATCAACAGGTTACCGATGGTATTGTCCCGCAGTCAATAACTTCGCTTGGAAGCATTCCGAAGAAGATGTTGGACTTACTATTGATTTCAGATTGAAACAATACATGCCGGTTGGAGCAACAGGGTCCGATAGTAACAGCAACCCAGGCACAAGGCCAGAATGCATTGAAGTTGAACCAGAACGAACCTTAACTGCCTTAGACACACCACTCGATGTTTGGGTTTCTCTCAACCCAAGTTGTTTTGGTTCGATTAGTGGAGTTAATGTAGAACTCGATTTCGCAGATACTGAAACCAGTCTTGTGACTGGTTCGAACGGATCAGGCATGGCCACCATCAATGTCGGTAATTCACTGGATTATTCTTCGACAAATACTGATTGGGCAAGTCACGGTGTTGTTGCCAAGGCAGGAAATTATGTTGGCTCAACTACAATTACGTTGGATGAATACCTGGTTGGCCTTGACCTCATTGCCGATGAAGAACGTGCCGTTATTATTCGCAACCGCAGTGGAGAGTTGAGTACTGTCAGTTCACTTTCCGGTTACAATGTCCTGCCTGGAGACGAACTTGTTGTTGAAGTCGCAGTCGTAAACAAGGGAATTACTGCATCGACTCCAACACAAATGCGGATTTATCACCCCGATGGATCAACCTTTGACCTTGGACTCCCAAGTCTTGGAACATACGAGTCACACAAAGTCGATTTCTCTTGGACGGTTCCACTCGACAAGAGTGTTGGCGATGTACCAATACGATGGGAAGCTGACCCGATGCAAGTCAACTCAGGAGACGCAAATTCAGATAACGATTTAGCGGAAATTACGCTCTTTGTTGGACGATTACCTACTGCATTGGCTGAACCTATCGAGGAATTTACCAACGTCCAGACAGTCATCAATGCAAGTGGGAGTTTTGATGAAGATGGAGGCGATGTTTCTTGTCTTTTCAACATCCCATATGATGATGGAACACGTACATTCTCCTACGTGAAAATAAAATCACTCGATTGTATGCTTAACTTTACTTGGACTGATGATGGAATATATCCCGTCACGATAACCGTTACCGATGAAGAACAGGACCAAGCGATTACGACATTGAATGTCAGTATACTCAATCGGGCTCCAAACATCGAGGTTGTTAGTGCAAGAACTGAGGTAAAGGTCGAACACCCAGTCACGCTCTATGCTTATGCAAACGATACAGATTCAGAAGATGTATATCCTGGCGTAGTCGATGTGTATTGGCCGAATGCTGAGTGTGAAGAAGGGTATTACACCCGTGTTTGCACGACAACAGCCCCTACTGAAGGATGGCATACGTTCCTTGCAGTTGGAGTTGATGATGACAGTTCTATGACATCTGCAAGTATCGATATCAGATTCACGAACATCAATCCTCATGGTTTGTCAGTTACTGTCAGCGAAGATGGAAACCCCATTGCGATGGATGTGCAACAAACATGGCACGTCGAGGAAGACCAAATGGTACGGGTTCGTGGACAAGCTCTCGATTCGATTGATGATCTAGAAGGGCTTACTCATCGATGGTGGCCAGATGATGCTCAACCGAATCTCATCAAGACATTTGATGGACGTGTTTCAGAATATGACATGATGTGGGAAACGTCAGGATTACATCGCATGCGTTTGGAGGTCAGTGATTCAGAAGGAGCAAGCAGCGGAACCTACGAACGATGGGTTAGCGTCGCCAATGTACCACCAGTGGTTATGCCACTCGAAGAAGTTCTTCCAATTGCGGAAGGAGAAGAAATCCGATTAACAGGAAATGCAACCGATACACCCTCTGATTACGATTCATTGGTTCGATGCTGGGACATCGACCCTGGTATTGATTCCAATGACATAGGCGGTGCCGATGATGATTGTGACATCATTGGCGACGACCTTGTTTGGCACTGGAATACCAGTGGCATGCACACTGTCATCTATCACGTGACGGATGATGATGGAGTTCGTGTCAGTGAAATCATCACGGTCGAGGTGTTGAACATACCTCCTATTATCCGCTACAAAACCATCGATTGCCTCGCATATGAGAAATGTATTCTAGATGCTACAAGCACCATTGACTCTGCAAATGATCTTGACCAGCTCACCATTATTTGGGACCTTGATACGACAACCGATTCCAATGGAGATGGAATCAAAGACAACGATGCTGATGCTGTAGGGAAACGTGTCGAGCACATGTTCAAGAAAACGGGTTCAACTACGATTCGGGTCATGGCTTGGGATGAGAACCCAGAACGGCCAGGCTCGAAAATTATCAACATCGAGATTGGACCACCAGACCGAACATTCACTGAAGACCTAGGCGCACTAATGATTGGAGAAGAAGCGAACCCTCTTGCTCAACTGTCCTTGCTTCTCATTCTTCTCCTTGGACTTGGATATATGACGAGACAACGTCGAAAAGGTGGTCAAGAACGAGCCTTAGAACGTCTCGATGAGCGTCAAAATGCAATCTTTAGTGATGAAGAGGTCGGACTTATGCCGCACGAAGTATCTGCACGGCGAAATAGACCCCATGACCCTCCTGTGAACAACGCTTTTGATCAAGCAATTGAAAGCCAGCCAGTTTTGCAATCTGGCCCACCATTACCAGAATCTGGCCTCCCTGAAGGATGGACAATGGAACAATGGGAACACTATGGCCAACAGTGGTTGGAATCAAACTCTGAAAACTAAGCAGTAAGACCTTCAATGAGTATAGCCTAAGTACGAGGAAGTACACATCAAAGCATGGCGAACCGAGCAACCGCAGTCTTTGTCTTGTTCATGTTGATGACTACGTCGATGATGGCGTTATCGAAAGATGCATTCATACTCGAAGACCAAGAACTCATTGAATCCGCATCAAAATCGACAACAACTGCAGAAATTGCAAGTTGGCGTATAGGGGACAAGTGGACTTATGAGACTCAGTTTGATGTCGCTCAACTCATTGCACAAGCAAACGTTTCTGCGAGTTTGAACACACTAACGGGAGACACTGTTTACGAGGTTGATGATATCTTTTTCATCACAGTTGATGGTGTTCAAACATTGGCATACAAACTGAAAATCGATGGCGATTTTAGTTCAGGGAATAGCGGTGCAACACTTGAAGGAACTACAGGTAGACTTGAGATTGGCTACTCTGGCGAGGACATTATTCGTGTCCGTGATCAAGCGGTGATTAATTCTGAATTCGAATTGGATGTTGATTTCGCTCCGTTCAATTTTGGCTTCCTCGCTCAGAAAATTGCAGTCATAAATTTCGACACCTACTACGACCCACCGAAGGAGAGATATGATTTCCCACTTCGAACAGGGGACCAATGGTACATGCCATTCATGTCAGGAACGAGCGTAAGTGGAACTTCTGATTATTTCGACCCATCTGAATTTGATACAAACGGTGCTGAAAATAATTCATGGCAGGTCACAGCCGATGGCATCCCAACCGAAGATGGACAGAACATAAAGTACGAAGGATGCGATGATTCTTACAAAGTAAACGAATGGAATGCAACTGGCGTGAGTTCAGGTTTCAACTGGTACTGTCCTGCTGCTCGCTTCAACTCATGGATTCGAATTTCGAACTCTGCAGGATTTACAATCGATTGGCTTCTCAAAGACTACGAACCAGTTGATTCCTTTGGCGTAAACAAGAGAACAACTCCTGGCGATCGAAACGTGGACATCGAAGTAACAACTCAATTCGTAGCCACATTGCCTGATTCGATGTCCGACATCTATGCAACCTACGCAGTAGCTCCAAATAACACTCCAGAAGTAAATAAAAACCTTCAACTACGTTACGAAATGGCAGGCACGTTACTTAATCCGACAACAGATAGTAACGGTGAGATTGAAGAAAGTATCAACGTATCAAACGTTCAAGATGACACTACCGCAAGCGATGATTACACCAGTAATGGCGTCATCGTATGGGATCCAGTTCAGGAAATTATCGGTGTTGCTACAATTGTTATCGATCTAAGCGTTGTAGGTATTGACTTGGTAGCCCAAGAAGATTCCATTATCGTTACGAGAACCCGAGACAGTGAAATTGCAATATTATCAAAATCAATAGGATACAATGCCCTTCCCGGAGATTTACTGTCCTTCTCACTACCGGCACAAAACCGCGGTGTCCTAACATCGCCATCAACTGAGATGGAAGTCATCGTCCCTGGAGGGCAAGCAATACGCCAAGCTGTCCCTGCGATTGATGCGTACAGTGAGCAACGAATTATTGTCGATTGGACTGTTCCTGAAGGAGCCACTATCGGGACTCAAAGTCTGACGTTTACTGTCGACCCTGACGAATTGGTTGCTGGTGATGCAAATAGAAGTAATAACCAAGCAAGCGTTGATATTTTCATCGGACGCTCGCCGAACGCATCGATAAGCATAGAATCAGGAAAATACACCTTCGATGATGTGCTTATCGATGCTCGTGCATCATTTGACCCCGATAGCGGAGACGTTGAATGTCGATTCGAAATAGAATCACGACCAGGTCTTATCGATATCATTACCACTCCAGATTGTATCATGACATGGAATTGGACTGACGCTGGAGTTTGGGAACTCACTACCATTGTCACTGATGATGAATTAGATTCTACAACACTCGTCAATAACGTTACTATCCTTAATCGAGCGCCATACATGAATCTCACACATCCGACTGAAATTACTGTTGAAACTCAAATCACAATTGATGCAACAGATAGCGGTGACATTGACACAATCTCTCCTTCTGGACAACAGGTCTCTATCTCCTGGCCAGATCTCAACTGTCAAGAAGGATTGACTCAGCCGACTTGCACCTTTACTCCTATGGAAGAAGGACCAATTGAAATCAAGGCAATCGCAACGGACGACGATGGTGCTCAGACCGAAGTCACCTCAAGCCTAAATGTACTGAATATCGCACCAGAGATTGGTGAAATCGAAGTTTGGATTGCTGGAGTAGATACACCATTTGACGCAAATGGAACCTGGATTTTGGAGGAAGACCAAACCGTCATCTTGCGTGCAACAGGTTCAGATTCGCTCAATGATCGAGACCAATTGATTCTAAATTGGAATCTCAGTGACCTCATGCCAAACATGACGGTTTCAACCGATGGCTCAGCATCGGATGTAGCCACATCATGGCCAACCACAGGCCAACATGTCATCAGCGTACGAGCAGTCGACGATGATGGCGTTTCATCCGAACCATCTCTGGCAATGGTTACTATCGAAAACGTAGCACCGACAATCACCGCTAAGACAAATTTCTTGGATGCTATCAATCGAATTGATGGATTACCAGTCTGGGAAAATGATGTTGTTGTTTTCGATGTGATTGGCAGCGATACCGCCTCAGACATGGATACGCTCCAAATCTGTTGGGATACTGATGGAACAACTGATAGTGATCTCGATGGAACACTAAACAACGACTGTGATGTTGAAGGAGATCGCCTTGAAGCCATGTGGGAATCTTCTGGATACAGAACAATCACTGCATGGGTTATGGACGATGATGGCGAAAAGGCCTCACTCTCAGCCGTTGTTAAGGTAGGTAACCGAATCCCTATTGCAAAGATTACCTACGAAAATGGTTCTCTTGACAACTTAGTCGAAGGCGATACGCTGAACATAACAGCATTTGACACAATTGATACCGAAGCAGATCTTCTCGATATGCTTTACGTATGGGACTATGAATGGGAAGATACGAATCTAGACGGTGAAGGATTAGGCGATGTTGATTCAACTGGTATTTCAATTTCAATAGAGGATTTACCAGCCGGCACGTGGACGATAACGCTAACAGTAACTGATGATGATTTGGCTACAAGTACGAAGACATTGACCATTTCAGTTGATGAAAAGCCCGCAGAAGGCATTCTGGAAGAATTCAGTGAAACCCTTGGTGTGAGCCAAACAATGTCAATCGTGATTATGCTACTCATCGTTCTTGTCCTAGTCCTTGCTTCATTCTTAGCAGTCACACGACGGTCGCCTTCTGAAGATTTACTTGAGTCAACTGGCTCAAGTAAAATGTGGGAATCAACTACTTTGCCAACCTATGAATCTCCTACTGAAACTCCAGCATTTGAACAGCCAGCACAACCATCTCAACCAGTTGCTCAACCATCGTTTGAGCAGCCTCCTCAGACAAATCAAGGGCCGCCTCTACCAGCAAGTGGACTCCCACAGGGCTGGACGATGGAGCAATGGTCGTACTATGGCGAGCAATACTTAGCGGCAAATCAGCCACCCGCACCTGTTGCTCAACCGACACCTTCAATGACTCCAACAAGCCAAGCCACAACCAGTCTGTCGAGTTTACTTGATGATTTGGATTTGTGACGTGCATGGGGAATTTGTGGCAATTTTTTGGCTTACCCGATCCTGAAGGAGGGGCACCAACACCACCTCCACAGAGACCGCTTGTAGAACAGCAACCTGCATTAGAGCGACAGGAACAAATCCTAGAACCCCTTGCTGAAGAGCTTCAAGAATCGGCTCAATTGAGGACGCCACCCTCATTTTGGACAGGGCCAGTCACTCCTGATGGTGAACCATTTCATGAACTTTCATCGATTGGAAGGACAGCAAAGATTCGCCCAAACAGAGCGCTTCGTTATGTTAAACCTGATTCCAAATATCGGATTTATACAAACCAAATATCAGAACGAGTCCATCAAGGAGATACTGTAATCGTTGATTTACGGCCTCTGGTTCACATGGACTCTCATCAGCAAGCATGTCGCAGAGAATTGCGAACGATGTGTGAACAAGTTGGTGTCGCTATTTTTGCATTGGATGCAGAGGAAAAACTACTGCTGATTCCAGGTTCAGATGTTGTTGTCGAGCGAAATAAACACGAACTCGGATTAACCCGGCTTCTTCGAGTTGAATGAGTGATTATCATGACTGAACATCAGAGAGAAAAATTCGCAGGTTCATACCTCGAATTGTTTGTTGCATCCGCTGCAATGTTCCTTCTTTTTGCAATCATGATTACGTGGTTGATTTTCAAATCGCCTTATGGGTTATTTGATGATGATGAACGTTTGAAAACAATTAATTTCATCTTCATAGTTCATTTTTCACTCGGACCAATGATTGCAGTATTGGCTGGAATCGCTTTTGATACGTTTCCCTTAGTGTACAACATACCCTCATTTGAACGAACAACAATGCGTCACTTTTTGCAACTCAATATACTTGGACAACTGTTCATTCTCGTCGGTGTGTTCTCGGCTAATTGGGATCTTTTGATCGAGTTATCTGGGATAGGTATTATTCTTCTTTCCCTTTCCTTACTTTCACTGGCCAGTCCAGCAATAGACGTATTCCGAACTAAAAATGAAATCGATGAGGTAGGGGTATTCTCCTACACTCCAGGGATTCTGCTCGTCATATGTGGCCTCGTTGTCATCATATCATGGTTCTTGAGAGGTATTGGCGGTATGATTGAACTTGGAGTTGCATTTACAGTCGCTCTTTTCTCATGCATGCAAATTGCGACATGTTTGTTATCGCACTTCAATCGTCGGTTAGGATGGGAGGTTACGAAGCCTAAATCTCTTCAATTCAAATTCGCTTTGTTTTTCGTCATTGCCTTAGCACATATTGTAATCAGCACACTAAGAGGAAGAGGGCTCGTACCAGAAGATATCGTTGACATTTCTCTTACAGCATTATTCATACTCATGTTCTTTATCATTGACCCGAAAAGAATCCTTCAACTTTCCTTTGGCCCTCTAGCAAAGCCTCATTCGAGAATGGTCCTCGGAGGATACCTCTTACTCCCGGTCTTAGCTGTCATCTCGATTGGACCAATCTGGACAGGTCACGATGGGCAAGCGGGTATTCAGCCCGCTCACTGGTTGCTTCTAGCGAGTTCTGGATTCCTTATCGTTTGGGGCTTTGCATTGTTTTTACACGAAGACCATTTACACATATCATTAGCAAATCGATCAACTCCTTGGATTACGTTCCTCTCACTGATGATTGGAGCAGTCTTGATTTGTTGGTCTCTCTATGACAAGAATGTGCTCACAACCGGAAAAAACTACGTTCCTTTCATTGGTTGGGCTGTTGCTCAGATTGTTGGCATTTTATCCCTAACATATCTCTTAGCAAGACATATCTTCTTCCCGAATGCGAATTGGCATCGCATCCCGATGTTTTACAATCGGTTCTTGTCAAAGTAATTGACACAACTGGTCAAGATATTCAAGCGACCTTTCTGTGAATCCAAGCACAGTTGATTCTGAACCTTCGACCAGTGTAGCGTACTTACCCATGAGTCCAGCAAGGTCATAGCCACCCGCTTTTCCTTTCCATGAGTTCGATTCTATGAGTTCAATCAATGCATCATCTGAAAAATCGCTGAACTCTACGATTGCACATTCGATTGTCGTGTTCCATTGCTCTAGCGCATATACCGAGGTTGCAGACCAAACTCTGTGCCTCCTGCCACGTAAACGAATCAGCATACTGGTTGCATGTGAAACATCCCTTGGCTGGCCAAGAGCTGTGTTTTCATCATCAGGGTCCTCAACCAGGGTATCAGCGACGATGACAACATCTTCGTCAACAGGGAAAGAGACTGCTCGTGATTTCCTTAACGAAACCTCTCGGACTTGATCTGAAATAGAACCCCTTGGCACGCTTTCATCAACGTTTGCAAGTGGTCTTTGCACAACATCTGAATATCGCTCCTGTAGGATGACTCCTCGGCGAGTAGATGCTGATGCTAGGAGGATGCGCATGGATGCTCTAAGTGGATTCACTTCATCAGATTTTGCAAACGTTTGAAGCGTGTGTTTCAAAGGGCTGATTGTCTTCCTCAAGACGGGGCGCAACAATGGACACCATGAAACGAATACCAACCCACGTTGAAGGATTGGATGAAAACATGCAAGGAGGAATTCCAAAAGGACACATCTGTATCGTAGCAGGTGCCTCCGGAGCTATGAAATCCAGCGTAACGTTTTCCGTTCTGTATAACGCAGTTCTCTATGGTGAGACGAGTGGAATTTACGTGACCTTAGAGCAGGGTAAGGATTCACTGCGAGCCCACATGTCAAACATGGGCATGAATGTTGATGACCCTCGTGTCCGAAACAGAATTGCAATTATCGATTTATCCGATCTTCGTGTTCAATTAGATGAGCAAGGAATGAGTAATCGTGTTGACTGGATGGGACAACTCATCAAACAATTAACAAATTACCGTAAGTCGATTGGATTTGAACTTCTTGTTTTCGATTCACTTGGAGCATTCTTTACATTAACCAAGATGGAAAACCCACGTGATGAAATCTTCAGACTCTTTGAGGCTGTTCGACGACTTGAACTAACATCCTTCTTCATCTGTGAAATGACTGGCGAAGATCACAAACAATTCGGAGAATATGGTGTTGAAGACTATCTCTCAGATGGAGTAATTCACCTTGTCATGGATCGAAAAGGCGATGATGTTCAGCGTAAACTTGGAATCGTTAAGATGCGCCATACACGACACGCCTTGGGATACAAGCCATTCGATTGGAAAGAAAGTGAACAGCGATTTACCGTTCTTTAATCACTCAACAGTTACTGATTTCGCAAGATTGCGAGGTCGATCGACATCGTTCCCGAGTTTCAATGCGGCGTGATATGCGATAAGTTGAGTCGGTAGGACAGTAATCAGTGGAGAAAGCATTGGATGTGTCTTTGGAACCGGGATATTGATGTCCCCTATTTCAGAAATTGAATCTCCCTCTTCATGAATTAAGATAATGCGAGCACCACGCGCTTTACACTCATGTATCGCATTGAGAGTTCGGTCTTGAACGCCATCATTAGGAGCGATTACAACCACGGGTGACCCTTCTTCGATCAATGCAATTGGGCCATGTTTCATTTCTCCAGCAGGATAAGCAAGACATGGAATATATGCAATCTCCATCAACTTCAGCGCTCCTTCTGAAGCAACAGGAGATGACACTCCACGGCCCAAGAATAGAACGTTTTTAGCCCCAATGATTGAATCCACTGCCTCAGCAATTGGTCCTTGATTCGCAAGGTAAGATTCGATTTTCTTTGGCAATTCCTTCATTCCCTTTGTGATTTTCTTTCCTTCTGCAAGGTTGAGTGATCTTCCACGGCCAAGCTTTAGTGCGAAAAGAGAGAGGGCCCCCACCATGTTTGTAAACGCCTTCGTGGATGCAACTGATTGCTCTGGGCCTGAATGGATATACACTCCTTTACCGCATTGACGAGCGATTGTAGAACCAACGACGTTGATAACGCCATGAACATCTGCACCCTTACGTTGAATTTCTTTTACAGCGGAGAGTGTGTCTGCAGTTTCACCTGATTGAGAAATTGCAAAATGCATAGCCTTGGGATTAATGACAGGGTCGTTCATGTTGAATTCGCTTGCAACATGAGAAACCGCAGGTATACGCGCCCATTTCTCAATCAATAACTGACCAATTTGAGCAGCATGTAACGCAGTTCCACAACCAATTAGGCGAACATGAGGGATGGATGTGAGGTCGTGTTGTGTGATGTCTAATCCACCAAGATTAGCCGAACCTGATGAATGGCGTAATCTTCCACTAATGCAATGTTGCAAGGATTGAGATTGCTCATGAATTTCTTTCAGCATGAAATGGGGATAATCTCCTAATTCACTGACTCCCCATTCTTCATCAATATCAAGAGGATTTGACGCAACAGGTGTTCCTTCAGGAAGCATTATTTCGAAACCATCACGATCAAGTCGGGCGATTTGCCCATCATCAAGAGCAAACATTTCACTCGTGTGTTCTCGAATAGCATGAGGATCACTTGAGATGAACAATTCATCTGAAGAACGGCCAATAATCAATGGTGAACCATTACGTGCGCAAAGAATCAGATCATGATCTTTGAACAGTACACAAAGACCCCAAGTCCCACGAACAATACGAAGAACAGCTGCAAGTGCTTCCATTGGGGACTTTCCTTTTTCCAATTCCATCGAAATGAAGTGACAAAATACTTCGGAATCTGTTTCTGAGGAGAGTGTGATACCTTTGCGTGTTAATCGTTTACGTAACTTATTTGAATTTTGTAGAATACCATTGTGAACGATTGCTACTTTACCATCCTCGCTCGTGTGTGGATGCGCATTCTCTTTTGTCACACCACCATGAGTTGCCCATCGAGTGTGAGAGATACCAATGGTTCCTTCCATTTTAGGAAGCATTGACGTAAGGTCCGATATTTTCCCAATTTCTTTGAACGTCTGAAGTGATCCATTTCGTACGACAATACCGCTTGAATCATAACCTCTATACTCGAGCCTAAGTAAGCCTTGAACGAGTACCTGTGAAGCATTTTTATCCCCAATATAGCCGAAAATACCACACATATTAATCACCTAAAGTTTGAATTTCTCGGAACAAATTGGGCATTCAAGCTGAGAACGCATCAAATCGGTAACCACAAAGTTTGCTTGACACGCAGGGCAAGTCGCTTCTCTCCGCAATGGCGGAAGTTCTGGCAAAGGAGGGAGTAATGGCAATACTGGCTCTCCATCAAGTGGAAGGGTTGGTTGAGGAAGTGGATTGAGTTGACTAGGAACTGGCATTGGCAATGGAGGATTCTTTGAAACAATCTCGGCAATTTCACGCTCTTGCTTCCGTTGCATTCTTCTGTTGAGACGTGCACTTCCATCACCTGAAGCGTTCTTTGCTTCAAGCGTATCGAGAAGACTGGGTTCTTCCATTTCAATTACAAATTCTGGTGAGGACGGCGATAATGTTGCAACCAATTCGTCTTCTGAGTGCGTAGAGTCCTCTTCAATAGTAACCATAATTGCAACATCTGCATCCACTATTTCAAAGGATTTTTCTTCTTCCTCTTTGTGAGAGTGCTTTAGTGTGGCCATTACTGTGAGGAAGAGCAGAGACATGGCCCCAAGTATTCCGAAAAATATGAGCTTCTTTGTTGATTCAGAACCTGGTAGAGGTTCCAGTAACTGATCAAGGAAGGATTTCGGCTCGGCTGATTCCGCTTCAACATTGAGTGCAAATTTCTGCATTGAGATGCGACCAGTCTCCGATTCAGTAAACACAATTCCGTCTATATCATTGGTCGAATAGCCAATCAGATTCCCATTATTTCCAATCACATTTCCGAGCGCAAATGCTGGGTTCTTGCCATCATCTGTCATTAAGCCATATCGAATTGTTCTACTGTAAACTGTAATCTCATCATAAATGACATCAATCGAATCCGATTGTTTTGAGAATTCAATTTGTGTTGAACCCGGCGCCTCCACCCTGTGGATTTCTTCAACCCAATTGCCCTTGGTTGCAGTATGTGCAATTTGAGCAGTTCGACCTTCGCCCTCAATCCATGCAGCAAAAATCATATCTTCACCATCTACATCAAGAATACCAAGTTGTGAGGAGGAGGCATAATCCCCAACCGACAACTGATACGACCAATCATTGCTTGTCAAGTCGCCACGGCCATACATGAGACCAACACGTTCCTCGCCAGAGATATCGTCTCTCAATTCTTGATAAAGAACGTGTAATTCACCGTCTAGAAGGACGGTGCTGAGTGAATCATCTTCGGATGGGCGAATGTCAATGTTCACAAGGTGATTTATTGGAAGCGACCAATTTTCCTTAATATCTGGAGTAGAGGATTGAATGCTAAAGATCGACGTAGTATCGCTCCAAGAGCCACCTGTTGAGATGTTGCGGTAGTATCCTGACAAGACGTATAGTCCATCTTCTTCTGCGATATCTAGGCCCCAATATTGACCTTCAGAGATTTTAATCGGAGTAAGATGGTGATGCACTGGAAGCATCTGCCCTGTCTCTGAGAATGAAGTCATTGCAACATCGTTGAGGGAAGAGCCTTGCTGATTTTCAACTCTGCTTGTCCAAGCAGCATGAACGAGGCCATCACTTCGTTCAAACACAGTTAATTCACCAGCCCAGTTATCATCGACCAACGTATCAGTAAGTAGGGATAAGTCACTGCTCAGAGAACGTACATGGAGTTCGCCATTTGTTTCTGTAAAGACGAGCGTAGATTTGCCGATTCCAGCGAATGCAACTGGATATTCATCATCTGATAACGAGAGAGGGTTTTCACCGATGAACTGAATATCGCTCACTGCTACGGTAAATTCGACTGTATCGTATGCGGCCTCTACACCATCCCCCGATAATATAGCACGGTAGAGTACTGCTCCCTTATCGGGATGTATGTCGGTAAACTTTACATCAGCATGACCTGATGTTGAAGTCGCTCCTGGGACAACGATAATCGATTCTTCATCAATGTCTAACCATCCCGTTATGCCTGGAATTTTCCGTTCAAGATTTACCGTTAGGGAGATTGCATCCTCAGAACCCAAATTATCAACACGTACTTTGATTTCATAGGGCTCGTTAGTGAGTGGAATATTAGGGAGCGTGGTTGTCGAACCTGGTAAGAATCGCAATACTGGTTGAGATGGTCGCTCGAGAATCTCATAGGTAAGGGAAAAGACGTTGTCGTCTAAATCCAAATCTCCTTGTACGTTATTGGGATCAAGTTCAATCGTTATGTCATGGACGCCTGCGACTGTAGCTAACCACCAAAGTGTAACTTCAACTGATTCACCCTTCTTGAGCAGTGGTATGAGCCCTTGGGAAGGATAGACTTCAGAAATTTCTCCAGGCGCATTGAGACGGACAAGAATGTCTTCGGCGTTTTTGTCACCTCCATTGAATACGTTAAACTTCAATTCAAGCAAACTTCCCGAATAAACAGTTTCAGCCGGTAAGTGTTGATCATAAATCTCAACACCACCTTGGAATCTAAACCCTGGTGCAGGAGGAATGTTATCGATATTGTACGTCCTTGAAGCAATTGGAGAAGTGAGACCTGATTTATTGACCATCCTTACAGACAAATCCCTTGAACCATCATCAGCCTCTGTTGAATCCCATGTGAATTCCCAATTATCTAACCCATCAACACCATTACCACTCAGATTGGTGAGGGTCGTCCCCAGCATCCATTCTTGCTCATCGATTCGGTATTCAATTCGATCATGTTCAACACCTTCCACCTGTCCCGTAACTTGAACAGGCCCTTCAAGAATTTCTCGCAAGGCAGGGCTTTGGAGAGAAATGCCCATCCGAGACACTTGTATTTTCCGGATGGCTTTTGATGAGATATTTTCTCCTTCATCAATTCCTCGAGCGTGAATTTGGATGTTTTCGTCGTTGGTTTTCACCCAAGAATCCTCAACGAGAACATCAAGGAACCAATTATCAGGTGAACCCCTTGCTTCAGTCCAATTCATGAGCATGACAGGAGGTTTGTCATGCTTACCGTCACCGTCTGGCCCGTTTGGGTTTCTTGGAAGCACATCGACATAAGGATAGTGCTGTTCTATGAAAACTTCGATTTTTGTGAAGTCCCATGATGCGTTCGCATCTCCTGAAATTCGTGTAGTATCCCCGCTCAACAACCATGCCCCTTCCGAAGGGAAGGTTACATTCACTGGGCTGTATGGTGCATTACCACAGACACCACCCAAAACAAGATCGATTGCGCATGCAGCATCAATGATTCCAGTACCGTAGGTTTCGTTCCACTTTAGGTCAACAGAAGTATCCGCCACTTTCCCCCGTTGTTCAGCGGAGTCTCTTAAGTACAACTTGATTATTTCAGGAGTTAAATTGATTTCATTCTCTTCAGCAGCCTGCAACATCAGGGCTACGACGCCAGAGGCAATTGGAGTTGCCATGCTCGTACCGTCCTTTTCGTCGTAAGCGTCATCGGCTAAGTTCGGAATTGTTGGAATCGTAGGGCCAGTTGCTGCTGTGGCCGACATGATATTTGTTCCGTATGAAGTGATATCTGGTTTCATCTCGTCAATGGTATCGTCATCGCCGTCATCAATACGAGGACCAAAATTAGAATAAGTGGCCCATTCATCATCATCTCTGTCAATTGTATTCTTGTCGTCAACAGAGCCGATTGTGATGGCTCCATCAGCACTGGCGGGAGAAGGGACACGGTTGCTTCCATCATTCCCTACAGCGACCACACACACTATTCCTTGATCTGTTGCAGCATTGATTAAACTGGTTTCAGCGCTTGTACCATTGTTACCTTGGTCGCCTGGATTTAACGGCGTACCAACCGAGCCAAACGACATTGAACCGATTTGAATTCCTTGGTAATCGCTGTCTATGCCCCAATCCGTATTTCGGTTATCAATCATCCATTGAAGACCTGCAAGGCTCGCTTGAGAATTTGTTCCGCCACCATCTGTAAGCACTTTGATATCAACAAGTCCTGCACCCGGCGCAGTTCCGCTATGAACTCCAGAAGGCCCTCCAGTACCTAGAGCAGACCCTGCGACATGGGTCCCGTGTCCGTTACCATCATTGGGATCTGATGTACCATTTGTAACCGGGTTGAAACTTGTTGCGTCATAGCCTCCAAACCATTTCTGGTCATCGTAAGAATTTGCATCTTCATCGGGATCATCGTCTAAATCGTCAAAGTCGTTCAGAGAACGATGCTCATTATCGACTCCAGTATCTAATACAGCTATGACGACGCCTTCTCCAGTGTATCCTTGATCCCAAACGGACCACGGGTACTGATCGGACATCCGGGCTTTTGTTGCCTTTGCTGCGTTGTCGTTCGAAGGTGCCATGACATTTTGCATCTCAACCACAACAACTCCTTCAAGGAAATAAATATCCATTAGTGCAGAAACTGGAACTTTGTCAACCACAAGAGAATCTATGCTTCTAAGTTCTGAGAACCATGCACCGTTCTCTGAGCCAATCCATCCATGTTGATTGAGTACATTCTGGAGTTGAGAAATTTCAATGTCGGCGGGATGCCAAGCGTAATTTACAACAATGGCAACAGTTTTCTTTCCATCGGGCCCGATTATGGCAGTGGGAGATACAGAGTCCATTCCATCAAGAACACGCTGTAAGCGATCATCCATTCCGTTCCAGTCCAAATCGGGTCCATAAGAATCCCACCATCCGTATTCCTGTGCTGCCGGACGTCCGTCGCGGACGTATTCTCGAAGAGGGCGTTCACAGATTTCGTCACCGCATAAAAGCGGCGGTAAGCCATCGACAAGAATTGCCGGCGCATGTGTGATTTCAATTGGAGATTCGATGTTCTCTTGAGAACTTACAAACGCAACACAGGGAACCAATAGCAAGAGAAATACCAACAAAAATGCTGGCGCTCGAGACTGTTGATATCGTGAATTCGACATAATGGCCAAGATAGACCAACACCTCGTCTATTTTGATGCTATCGTTCTAACGTTCCATCGAAGACCCTGTTTTTAGCCTAATTTTGAGGCCATGAAAGATGAGATGGTTGTTGTGAGCATTGCAATTGAGGACCGTCTTTTCTCTCAACCATTCCAAGCGAAGAAGAGCAGACTGGGCACTCGCCATTATCTGCGATATGCTCCATCCAAGCAAGACGCGTTTCTGCTTCATCCGAAGCCTCTCTTAGTTTTCTAAAAGGCTCCTTCAATTTCTTTGGCAAATCATACCCAAGTTCAGTCCATGGATCATCTCGTTCTGAAAGATCGACCATATTTGCTTTAATTCTGTCAAGACGAGCTCGGGCGTTTCCGAACCCTTTCGGCCCTCCATCGACGACGCCAAGAGGATATGGGCCACCTTTGGCAATGAACGGTACTGCAGCGTACGCCAGAACGAATCCTCCAATGTGAGCCATGTGAGCAACTGTCGAATACGTTCCAAGACCAACTGTCGAGAAGGCCCTAACCAATTCGAATCCAAAGTAGAAAAGAGCAATGATTGTTACTGGCCAAGGCCGAATCAGGATAAGAGGAAACGGAATTTCATCTCTCGGCCATCCTGAAAGGTATGCTCCGAGCAACCCAAATGCAGCTCCTGATGCGCCCCAAGAAGGTGTTGAAGAGTCAATATTGAACAAGACCCATGCAACAGAACCGCCCAACAAACCCAATACATAGACGACGATGAAACGATTCGTTCCAAGTCGTTGTTCAAGTGGAATTCCAACAAGAGCAATGACCAAAACATTCCCAAGGACATGCGTAACGTCACTTTGACTGTGCAAAAAACCAGCACTAGCGAGTGTATGCAGCCAAGTAGGGGAATCAATCCGAGTAGGAATAAGCATGAAATCCGCCCACACAAACTGGACATCAAGGTCGTAGTTTCTCATTACAACAAACGAATACTGGACGATATAGCCAAGAAGCAAAGCGACAGAGATACCCAACGCAACAGGAGTTTTATTTCTGAGAGAATACACAATTGGAGCGGATATTGCAAGCACCCATATAGCAAGTAAAACCCATTCAATAGGGCCAAATGTTGTCATCAACATCTGCCCCATAAGAATCCCAATCGCTCGTTTCTAATGTGTCTTGTCCTGTCGCAGCATTCATTCATGGGCGATGCTTGGCCAGACCATGACCGAGGCGTTGCTCGACTTGAACAACGTCACCGTCCGTAGAGGAATGAAAACGGTCCTATCAAACCTTAACCTCCAAGTTTCAAGCGGGCAAGTGATTTTATTCAACGGAACAAACGGTGAAGGAAAGTCCACAATCATCGAAACTGCAGCAGGCTTGATCCCTCTTGAATCAGGTTCAGTAATGCATCATGGGAAACTTTTGATCGATGATGCGGGTAGAAGCAACAAACCCTCACGTCCGTTCGGACTTACACTCCAAGCAGATGGGTGCATGGGGAGTCAACGCATTGAAGAACACCTGCTCACATCAATGGATTTCACAGGATTTCGAATCGAAATGGATTCCATTTTGGAACGGTATAATCTCAAACATAGAAAACACGATTGCATCGCTCAACTATCAGGCGGTCAGCGAAGAAAAGTGGCGATGATAGCAGGGCTCCTCCCTGGTTTCATTTCATCAGACCCGCTCCTTATTTTCCTTGATGAGCCAGATTCAGGTCTGGACCAAGCCTCTCGAACAAGTCTAATTGAAGACATTCAATATCTGAGACAGAAGGGGCATGCGATGCTCATTGCAAGCCATAATAATGAATTTGAACAATGCGCAACGCATCAATTCAATGCTGAAGGAATGACTGAAACCCCTCGTGAAAGCACACCAGAAATTGTTCGTGAACATGCACCACATCAACCGTCCAAGACGATGATTGCACTGCGAAATGGAATCGTCTGCAATAATCGCACTATGGCGACATTAGCATTCAACGGGATTGCTGGTTTTTTGACATTAGGAATCCTACTTGCTCTTGTCGAACCAACCAAACTTGATAGTGGAACAATACAAAGGTCTGGACTCATATTGAGTTCTGCATTTGCTGCAGGTTTAGTAGGGGATAGTATGGTACAGATGCTGCATGAACACCGATCGCTGGCTTGGTGGAAAGCACACAGACAGGGGATTCCATCATCATACTTCCACGGAGCAGTGCTTGGATTTGCACTTACGCTCCTGACACAATTAGCAATGGATATGTCAGTATCTTGGGAAGTGACAATTATTGGATCATTCCTCACGACTTCAACCATGTTTATCGTCCGAATGTTCGATTTGACTTCCTCGCGATTGGCTCGTCCCAGAGCAGCATTTACTCGAATATTAACGCCTATTCTGATTCTCCCATTTGCATTACTGGTTCAATGGATTACCGATTCCAACCTCATCTGAATGCAATGATTCAAAGAGAGACAACGGTTGGAAGAAACATGAGCAAAAGAGGAGCAGAAGGTTTTCTCCTTCTCGGATTTCTAGGGATTGGATTAACCCTAGGCCTAGCTTTACTCAAAGCCCCTAGTGTCTCAATCAATGCGTTTCAATCACCAGATGCTCAACGCATTTTCTACTGGCACGTACCCGCTGCTTGGGCTGCTTTCATTGCCTTTGGGTTCCTTTTCGTGGGTTCAGCCATGTGGTTTTTCAAACGTTCAAAACTTGGATGGAGAATGCACGTAGCAGGGGCTGAAGCAGGTTTAGCAACTGGACTTATGACGGTATGGAGCGGCATGGTCTGGGGAGCAGCAGAATGGGGTGTACCTTGGGATTGGACGGATGTTCGACTCAACACATTCGGATTGCTAACATTTCTTGCTCTCTTTTTGGTTCTTGGACGTCAATCACAACCAGATGGAGTTGAAACAAGAGATACGTTTTCCACATTTGGGTTGTATGGATTTGTTCTTGTTCCAGTCACATATGTAGCAACAAGATTGTGGCAGATCAGACACCCTGGGCCGGTTGTTGGAGGAGGGGACGGAGGAAGCCTTGCCGGAGAAATGGCAGTCATCCTTTTCATCGGTGCCATCTCCTTTACAATTTTCATTATTGGCCACATACTGATGAGCATGAGAATAACCTCTCTTGAGCAACGGCTTGAAAGGATTCAAAAGACAATGGATAAGGTGTGATGACAATGGCAGAAGGAATGACCTATCTTGCAGTTGCATATATCGGGATGCTCTTTGGCATTGGAATATGGACATGGACTGTCTTTGCCCGCAGCAAAGATTTGGAACAACGACTCCAAGCAATTGAGCAAATCCATGCTGCAAGCGAAGAATGAGGTGATATCATGACAAAAGGACTCGGTGGCGATTTTTGCCTCATCTGTGGGAGCGAACCCCCATTGTTTGCGGATAGAATGTGTGAACCTTGTACAAGAGCTCGTACGCGTATTGCAGAGGTTCCAGAGAACACAAATTTCACCCGATGTGCCAGATGTGGCCTTATCGACATGCATGGCCGTTGGGTTGACGTTCCAGAAGACAAATTGTGGGATGAACTTATTCAACGAAACGTTGCATTTCATGAGCGTGCTGAAGAAATTGGATTGGCTTGCCAATCCCAAACTGTTTCAGACCGACACACACTCCTCCATCTCCAAATTGAAGGTGTGGTCGATGATTTACTCTATCAAGATGAATTTACCATGCGGGCAAGAATGTCAAATGGTGTTTGTTTGACGTGCACGCGTCGTGCAGGGAATTACTTCGAAGCAACCGTTCAATTGCGTTCGACTGGACGACGACTTGAAGACAACGAATTCAACATATTGCGAGCAAGTTTGGATAATGTTATCGAAAATTTGAGTGATGACCCGATGTTTTTCATCACAAGTGAAGGTCCTGTGACAGGAGGCTACGATGTGGTCCTAGGCTCAAAGGGACTTGCTCGATCTTGGGGGCGGCATTTAACAGATAATTGGGGCGGACAAGTTGTAGAAACCAACACGACCGTAGGACGTAAAGACGGTGCCGATGTCACCCGATTAACGCTTCTTTATCGAAAACCTGGATATGATTTGGGCGATGTTGTCCGATGGAGAGGTGATTATTGGAGACCAAGTTCTTGGTCAAAAGATGGTGCGATCATGGAACGAATCGCCCGACAGGAACGTACCGGTGCTACTTGGAGAGATCTGGATAATGTCCTTGTCATAGTTCAAATGAAAAACCATCTTACAGTGGACGTATTGAACAAAGATGATTCGGTTGCAGAATTCCTTAACCCAGAGACTTGGAAAATGACATCTGTTCGCCTCCCTTATGATTACGATGGAGCGTCAACATTACGATTAGCGAATATTGAAGGGGAATTCATAGCACTTCACGATATGGCACTTGACCATACGGATTGATAGGAGCCCCTATGAAGGGTTAGCCTCTCAATGATTCATGGACGAAGATTCTATCGACATCGAGAATCTACTCAACACCCTTGATTCACAAGGCATGACTGGGTTCACTCAGGCCTTCTTTACGGATTTCGAAAAGGGTATGGATGCGGTAAATCATGATCATCTGCCTTGGCTTTCTGAACTACAAAAACAAACGTGGAATGGAGTTCTTTGCCTTGGAATGGGAGGCTCTGCAGCCGGTGGAGATTTCCTCTCAACCCTTTCAAATCAAGCGGGAGAAACTCCGTTCATTACACACAGAGATTATACAATTCCTTCGTGGTGGAATCCATCTTGGTTGGTACTTGCAACATCCCACAGCGGCAATACCGAAGAGACACTTCATGCTACTGAAACAGCATTGAAACAAGGGGCTACTGTAATTGTTATTGCAACCGGTGGAATGCTTGCAGGTTTGTGTGAACTCTACGACAATTGTCACCTTATTCCTTCCATCGGAGGGCAACCACCTCGAACTGCATTCGGTCATTTGTTTTCGCGTCAACTCGCTTGCATGCAACACCTTGGCATCCTACCTCGCCAAAGTGAAGAGGAATATGAAGCGATGATGCTACGTCTTCATTACGCATCTGATGCGAATGATTTCCGCAAGGAAGAGGGGGGCGATATACTCGCATTAGCCCAAGCACTTTCGACACAAACGCTCGCTCTTTTGGGCCCTCAGGAACTGCAACCTGTCCTCATTCGATTCAAAAATCAAATTAATGAAAATTCAGCGCGATTTGCACGAATCGGAGCAGTTCCTGAAATGAATCACAATGAGATTGTGGCTTGGGGAGGCATCGGGGAGGATGGTGATTCTGCAAGAGAGGAACAGGCGGTCCTGTTCATCACATGGGATGGAATCTCACCTCAAGTGCGTAAACGAGTCGATTGGATGATTGAACACACACCTACTGATTTTGCATGGAAAGTTCACGGAGAAGGGTCATCTCTGCTTGAAGCAATGCTTCATCACTGCATCGTCATGGATTGGTTGACAATTGCTCTTGCACTTATCCACGGAAAAGATCCTGCTGCAATTGCGCCAATTCTAGCATTGAAAGGCCATCTAGCGAACTAAGTGCTAGTACACCATTCCCAAAATATTTCTTGGATCAGGGAATTCAAGTAATGCTTGATCTCTATTCTCTGGGGTAACAACTCCAGGCAAGTCGGCTTTTTCAGGCTCTGCAAAACTAAGTTGAATATGTACATGAGGGGGCCATCCTCCGTTCTCGTCCTCATTGCCCATTGTACCAATCGCTTGACCCCGAATGATAGAATCACCGGCGTTTAAACCTTCAAGAGATTCACGCGAGAGATGACCATGCAGCACCCATAAAGTGGTCGTTTGACCATCAATTTTGATGGAATGTTCTGTGATGATTGTTGGACCATAGGATCCGTCTTGATCATTGTCTGCAAAAGAATGAATCAAGCCATCTTCAAATGCATAAATGGGGGTTTGTGCAGGCGCACCAATATCTAAACCAACGTGAATGGTTCGCTCTCCTGCGAACAATTCCTGCGTATACATTCCCTTTCTATTCTCATCATACCGCCCGATTGTAAAAGCGTAAGGATTTGCCCAATCGGTTTGAGGTCGTTGTAAATTTAGCACCCAGTAGTGTTCAGGAAGAGAAACAATTGGATGAAACAAATTCTTTCCAGTACCTGCAAGGTCTGAACATCCCCACATGATTGTAAGACAGGCTTCACACCTATGAGTTCATGGATGAAATTGATGAGCCATTAGGTTTAGCCACGACTCATGTGGGCGGCATTATGCATTATTGTCCTCGCATCAATACCTCCAGGATTGGCATTAACTCGTATTCTTGATGGCGCTGCAGATACGTTTCGAAAATCCCTACTTTGCTTACCTTTAGGTTTACTCGTACTCTATGGAACTTCAGGGATGTTGTTTGTCCTTCAGGCGTGGAGCATTCTTTCAGTAACGGTTTCAGTATTTCTGCTAAACACATGTTCTATCGTTTTTTTACGAAGAAAAATACACATCGAAAAGACTCAACACACACATTGGCAACGACTTGAGGCGGCCATGCATGGGCTGGTTCTTTCCGATTCAGAACCGGAACTCGAAGAAGAAGTTCAAGCACAACATTGGTTTCAACAACAGCGTAATCCAATGCTTCAGATTTTAGCTGGTTTCTTTTGTGCGATGACATTGATTCCATTATTGCTTTTAGAACGACCTTTTGGAGTCGATTGGGTCGGATTTGGGACACTCGCTGCAAATGTTGGATCATCAGGATCATTTGACCTACCCAGTCCAAATTCTGGAGTTTGGACTTACCCACCTGCCTTCCCAAGCCTTCTGGCGTGGTTATCAGAACTATCAGGAAGTTCTATTGAGCAAACTGCAATGCTTCTAGGACACATTTCCCTGCTCGCCATCTTGTTGGGAATATGGGGGAGTATGGATCGACTGGGAGCCGGAGCTTCATCTGTATTAGCAATGGGAGGATCACTCGCACTCTTCGCAAAGGTATTCGACTCAGGTTATCCATCTGTTGCGAGTCAACTTGGACTCATTGTTGGCTTATTGGTTGTATTTCGACCATATCATCAATCCCTTCGTGCTCACATCCTCGCATTCATTTCAACGGCTGCATTCACCGTACTCATCCATCCTACAGGAGCCATTTACCTGGCTTGTATGTTGCTAGCGAGTATTCTTATGAGGACGGGTATGGATGAAGAAGAACAAGACCGGAGCAAACACGTCTTCATCTCTTCCATTATCATCATGAGTGTCATGTTTATCATCGCCTTAATCTTCTTTGCACCGAGGATGTTGGAAGAACCTGTATTTGCTGAATATGGATGGCAGGGGGGCAAACCGATGCTCATGTACAATGGTCCGTTGATGATGTTAGCGGCATTCGGTTTGTGGCTCGGCCGAAAATCCAAGGAAATACGTCTTCTTTCACTGTGGCTGGGCTCTCTGTGGATTCTATCATTTGTTCATTTGATTGATGGCTTGACAAATATACATATCTTGAGTCTTCTCTCTTACACACTCTATTCAATGGCTCTGCATGCCTACCATGTTCCACTTGCACTAATCGTAGGACTGATTGCCAGTCGGTCTACATCTCTTACGAGTGTTGATGGAGAACGGGCATGGCTTAATCGTGACATGGACCCCTACTACAAGCCAATCATTTCCGCCATGTGCCTAAGTGGTTTGATTTTGGGTTCAATCTTAACCGCAGGATTATTTGTTCAACTTTCTCAACATGAAGAACTTCATGCTTCCACATCTGGTGATGAGAGAATGCGCATGTGGCTCGAGGATAATCCACCTGACGAAATCATTTATTCTGAAAATATTCACTGGGGGCATACCTATTCATTTGCCACGAATATCAAAACCACGAGTATTCCTACACTTGGCCTATTAACGCTGGATGATGAGATTCAACAGGACGCTACAGCTGCGATTCGAAACGATGACATCTTGCGTTTGCGTGAATTGAATATTGGATATGCTGTTTCGAGTCCAATTGGAAGCCTTGCTCCTTATCTTGCCACATCCCCTCATTGGTCTGTTGAGAGGAGTTACGATGGGGCTCGTTACTGGAAGCTATACGATGCCCCGTCCCCAGAACGCGTGGCTGTTGTGTCGAATTTATCTCAAACACCATGCGTTGATGCGAGTGGATGTGATTTGAAACAAGATCCTTGGAGAAACCATCGTTACAGCGACCTCCTTTCACTCGGAGAACAACGAATGGTGATTACAAAACAAGGGAAAATCGAATGGAAAGAAGCAATCGATGATGCTGGTCTGAGAGGCAGATTCAACGTATGCCTTCTCTATGAACAAATTGGAACTGGACTCGATTACACGATACAATTCAATCAAGTTTCTTTTACACCAGAGGACAAAAGTGGATGGAGATACGTATGCAATACACTTCAGTTTGATGAACAACTCAATATCTCAATCAATCTCAAAAGCGATGGTGAATGGTGGATTAATCCACTCGGCTTTTCTGGAAGAAGCGAACAAATTATTGATTCGACCGGCTTAAGAATACACCATTTTGAGGTTTTAGAGGCTGAATAAGCGAAGGCATGAAAAACAATCAAGTGAGGCTAAGATCGTGAAAGAACTGATGATTCTCTTACCCGTCCTTAACGAAGAGGATGGTTTGGAAACAGTTCTTGAGGCAATTCCTCACCAGTCATTGAAAGAATTAGGTTGGTCTCCAAGCATAGTCATCGTTGACGGAAACAGTACTGACAACTCCAGGGAAATCGGTGAAAAGGCTGGTTGCGTCGTTCTTGTTCAACCGACTAAAGGGAAAGGAGAAGGCATTCGCGTCGGGTTTGAATATGCAATTAAGAACGATTTTGATGCTGTGGTTATGTTTGATGCCGATCGAACATACCACCCAGATGACATGTTGAACATGCTTCCTTTGCTTGGAAAGGGGCAAATTATTGTTGGTAATCGACTTACAAATCAAATGCATCCGCATGCGATGACAGCACAAAATTGGATAGGAAATCATCTCTTGACATGGTCTGCTGTCATGCTATTTGGATTAGAAATACACGATGTTTGTAGCGGATATTGGGTGTTTGATAAAGCAGCGATCAACAAAATGAATCTCAACAGTATGGATTTTGAAATTGAAGCCGAAATGTATGCGGAATGTGCAGTTGCAAATATTCAACTTCGTAACTATCCAATACAATATCAACCTCGAATTGGTGAACCAAAACTCGGTTCAATACGAGATGGTTCCTCGATTTTGAAGAAACTCATCATTCGAAGATTATTCCCTCACCCAGTAGATGCTGAACTTGGAAGAGGAAAGTTATCGCTTCATCCCAATCAATAGGTCATAGGAAACTAAACCATAGTTATGAGAATCGGTTGAGGCGGTTGGATCTGGATTGTCTCCTTCGACAAACAATCCATCCTGTTTGACATGCACAACCCGTTTAACACAAATCCGTGAAGGATGCGTTGGATCATTGAAGACAACGATATCTCCTTCGTAGATCACTTGATTCGTGTAAGAAACGGCATCAAAAGTATCCCCGTCTCTTAGCGTAGGCCACATGCTGTCGCCAATAACGACAACAGCTATCGTGGTCAAACTAAAAACCCTCAACTAGCACGAATCCAAGAGACTTCTCGTCCCTTTACAGACCAAAACATTTTGTGGATGTTTTCAACTGCATCCATGAGTTCTTGAGCGTGTTGTTCTGAGACTTCGACTTTACATGCTGAGCAAAGTTTTGCTGCTTGCCAGAAGGTGTTGTGAAGGTCTGGATTTGCTTCAAGGTGTTGAGGCTTGAAGAAATCAGTCCATAGAACAAGAAGTTCATGCTTACACTTTTGAGATTCTTCTTCCTTGATGGCAGCGTATCTGCTCATTGTGTTGATGTATGATGCTGATCCTGAATCCGCACCGCTTTCGCTAAGAGCGACCATCTTCTTGGTCATTGATTGGACTGCTTCGGCCGCAACACGGGCACTAGCAGGATCGTAGACGCCACATGGGCCGTCACAGTGGGCAAAAGCTTCGATGGTAGGTTTGTTCTCCATGGTTCTGCGTTAGAAAAGAAGCATTTGAAGATATGCTTTCCCACCTTATCAAACGAGCAAGGGACTAAAACTTCCATGCCTTGGTACCAACATGCCTTCGGCCCGTGTTGCAGTACTGGGTGCTGGGGGGTTCGTGTCACAGCGAATGCAGCAAAGGCTCGCAAATCACCCGTGGTTCGAATTAGTTGCCGCTGCGGGACAAGATCATGGACAGATGCTCGCTGAAGTACCTTGGAGACTTCATAACTCCAGACCTGAGGCTTTGAGCGCTATTTCAGAGCCAATACTCGATGTTCATTCTCCAGAACTCCATCATATGCTGAAAGATCTCGGAGTAACAATCGTCTTCAGTGCGTTACCGAGTGGCCCTGCACACACAATTGAATCACTCTTGTCGAGAAATGGTTTGGTTGTATTTTCAAATGCAAGTGCATATCGAATGCATCCAGAGGTCCCCCTCGTTGTTGCAGATGTCAATCCCGAAGCACTCGAACAATGGCCTGGGAATTTAGGCAGACTTGCCTGTGCTACAAACTGTACACTTATTCCAGTGCTTCATCCACTCCATGTAATCGCAAATCATCATCGCATTACAGGGGTAAAGGTACGCAGTGAACAAGCGTTGTCTGGTGCAGGTTGGACGCTTTTATTTGATGATGAAAAAAGGAATGCTGCGATTGACAATGAAATAGAAGGCGAAGCGGAGAAGTTGATTGAAGAAGCGGAACGTATTCTACAACTCAACGCTGAATGGGATGTTGTCTGTAAGCGAGTTGATGCAGAAGAGGGGCACATTGTCAATGTTGAACTTGAACTCGAACATGATGTAACTTATGACGGGATTAAATCCCTCCTCGTATCGCAACAATATGATCATTTGAGCAACCTTCCGAGTGCTCCGGACTCATCCATGATTGTTCTCGAAGAATCACCAACAAGGGCCAAACATCTCTGGGGTTCTTCTCAAAGTTCAAACCCAAATCCTTCCGAAGAACTCGTTGCTGGCATGGAAACTTGCGTTCATATTGAGAACGTATCAGGGAACATTGTCGCATTCAAAG